>Ga0181563_10000012_pt1 | contig 152503 bp, 134 predicted proteins | sample 011ome_25_FD_133759 | JGI IMG/M metagenome (GOLD analysis project Ga0181563, IMG submission 133759) | Coastal salt marsh microbial communities from the Groves Creek Marsh, Skidaway Island, Georgia - 011512CT metaG (megahit assembly) | ecosystem: Environmental > Aquatic > Marine > Intertidal...
ACTACCGTTAACATAACCACCGCCATTGGCTGGCAACTCAAACCAATTCATGTAACCAAGAAAAGTAGCCGAGGCGTCAAAATCAACCACATTGCCCGATGAAGTTGAACCTCCTGACCAAGCAACTGTTGCGCCAACTGTAGTTATATCAGATACAACAAAATCTGCGGGATAAAGGCAGGAAGGCGTTGGCTGCACAACTACATCGTCTAGAATAGTGGCATAACCATAATTTGAAACAGCAACAAAACGAATTTTCGTTGTTGAAGAAGTGTATCCATCCAAGAACAGTTCTACTTCCGTTGGTACAGAAACATTAGTGTCTAGTAGGGTAAGCACTGTCCAACTTGAGCCATCATCGGAACTTACCTCAACACTCAATGTGTTTTGGTCACTTCCCCAAGCTTTTTGAGAATAACTAAATTTTAATTGATAACTGGGTAATGACGACAAATCCAAGGTTGGTGTTGTCAGTGTTGCACTGTTTCCATTGTAATTGTTAGTGTAATAAGAAGCAGAAACACTGCCGCTCATCGGACAAGTCTGCCCCCCAAGATTGCCCGAGCAGTTTCCCCATGTTGCCGAACCAGAATTAACGGTCGCGACGAAACTTCCGGGAACACCTCCTTCAAAATCTTCTGAAAACTGGCTGAAGACTAAACTGGAAAAAAGCAAAAAACTCAATAAAGTAATTTTTTTCATAAAGACGGATTTTTTTAAAGATTTCAAATAAATAATGAAAATATTAAAAAAATCAATCTAAATATAAAAAAATCAAAAAAGATTAAACTTTTAAGTTCTTAACGGAATGTGTAACAAAATCTCTTTGAAAAATTCCCAATATTTTTGAACGGAAGAAATAGACGCGCGCTCGTCGGGTGAGTGCGCTCCTTTAATGGTAGGCCCAAAACTCACCATGTCCATACCAGGATTACGCTCCCCTAAAATTCCACATTCTAGCCCAGCGTGTATGGCGACAACTTTGGCTGCTTCGCCTCCGTTAAGTTTGGGGTATAAATCTACTAACACTTTCAAGATTGCTGAATCCATATTGGGTTTCCACCCTGGGTAACCTCCAGAAAACACAACTTCACAACCCGCTATTTCAAAAGTAGCTTTCAGAACATTGGCGAGATCATCTCTTGAGGTTTCAACGGAGGAACGAGTCAAGCAATGAATTGACAGACTGCCTTCTTGAAGAAAAACTCTTGCAACATTGTTTGACGTTTCTACCAATCCCTCAATATCTGGACTCATTCTGTACACCCCATTATGAGCAATGCGAAGCGTTGATAAAAATGAAGACTGGTCTTTGGTGCTTAGATGATATTTTGGCAAGTTGACGGTGTTGGTCAAAAGCACAAGACCAGGATCAACTGTTTGAAATTCTGCTTTAATTTCCTGAAAAATCGATCGACAGGCGTTTACAAGTTCTTGACCTTGTCCCAGCTTGCAAACCAAATCTGCTTTTGCCTCTCTGGGGATGGCATTGCGAAGACTTCCGCCGTCAAAAGAAACCAGCCCAAAAGCCACTTGCGACTGGAGATCGTGCAGCAATCTTGCCAATATTTTATTGGCATTACCCAGTCCTTTAAAAATGTCCACGCCTGAGTGACCTCCATTCAAACCTTTGACCACCAATTGAACCGCCTCGCTTTTTGACGCCACTTCTTCCAACTGATAATGTTTAGATGCTGAAATGTCTATTCCTCCAGCACAACCTACTCCTATTTCATCATCATCTTCCGTGTCAAGATTTAAGAGAATGGTTCCTTTGAGCCAATTTTTTTTCAATTTTAAAGCTCCTGTCATTCCAGTTTCTTCATCAATGGTAAACAGGGCTTCGATGGCTGGATGAGGCAAGTCGGTACTTTCTAGAACTGACATGATGGTAGCCACCCCAAGACCATTGTCCGCCCCAAGTGTAGTACCCTTCGCTCTTACCCAGTCTCCGTCGACATACATTTGTATTCCTTGAGTTTCGAAATCAAATACGGTGTCGCTATTTTTTTGATGCACCATGTCCAAGTGAGACTGCAGCACCACGGTCTGCCTGTCTTCCATTCCCGCTGTCGCAGGCTTTCGGATAAGGACATTGCCCACTGAATCCGTTTCTGTTTCGAGACCCAATTGTTTTCCAAAATCAATCATAAACTGAATGATTATTTCTTCTTTTTTTGACGGTCGCGGAATGGCATTGATAAGTTCAAAGTTTTTCCAAATACTCTTTGGTTGGAGGTCTTGTAAGATCATGCTGATATTTTTTTCGTTACAAATTTAATCATTCAATTCGGTCAATCCCAATGTTTAGTTACATTTGAGGGATGCGACCTAAATTGAAAATCATATTAACCTTAAGCATTCTTCCACTGTACTTGTTTGTCAAGTTTTTGGGATCACATCCCGCTTGGGTTGAAAGCTATTACAGCAGAGGATTGTACGTGCCAGTCTCAGGTATTCAGAATTTCCTTTTTGGTTGGATGCCATGGTCTTTTGGAGATATAGTTTATCTTTTAATTTTAGGATACCTCTTGTATTGGGTAATTTTCAAAATGCGGCAAACCACAATTAAACAGATGTTTCTGAATTTGGGTGTAAGTTTATTTTTAATTTATTTTCTATTTCACCTTCTTTGGGGGTTTAATTATTATCGCGAATCAATATCAACTCAACTGAATCTAGGCAACTCGTGTCAATTGGACGAACTGGTAGGAGTTACTGAACGCTTGGCAGAGTCTCTCAATTCGGTTCATCTCAGCATTACCTCAAATGACAGCAGTAAGGTAGAACACCACATGAGCATAGGTAAAATTGGGCAGTTGCTTCGACCTGGTTTTGAGCATCTCAATCAAACACTCAATACAGGAGATTTAGACTCTAAAAGAGCTAAAGCTTCCCTGCTGAGCGTCCCTTTGACCTTTATGGGATTTAGTGGGTATCTCAATCCTTTCACCCTCGAAGCTCAAGCCAACCATTTGGTGCCATCCTATTCTCTAGCGGGCACCGTTGCCCACGAGCAAGCTCATCAACTCGGATATGCCGCGGAGAACGAGGCTAATTTTATTGGAGTGCTGGCCTGTTATTATTCAAAAGATTCTTTGGTAAGATACAGTGGAATTGCTATGGCTCTGAGAATTTGCCTCAATGAACTGTATCGATTAGACAAAGAAAAATATTTTCAAATAGTTGGTCAACTGAATTACGGCATATTGCTAAATTTTGAGGAATCTAGATTATTTTGGGACAGATACAACAATCCTTTGGAACCCTTTTTTAAAAGCGGATACAACCAGTATTTAAAATCCAACGCTCAAAAAGCTGGAATTCAAAGTTACAATGAAGCTGTTGTGCTAATTGTCAATTTTTTTAAAACTGACAAAACTTGATAAAATTTTATTACATTCACAAATTGTAAATTGCATTACGTTAATCAATCAATATAATTTTCCTATGAAAAATAACATTTTGACCCTGATTTGCGCGCTATCAATTGGTTTCGGCCTTCAAGCGCAAATTGACTATTTTCCAAAAAATGACGGTGTCATTGCGGTAAACTCCAATTATACCGCCTTGACCAACGCCAAAATTTATGTCAATCCGACTACGGTGATTGAAGATGGTACTCTACTCTTCAAGGGAGGGGTTGTCATCTCGGTTGGCACTAAGATTGCCATTCCAGCTAACACCGTAGTTGTGGATGCCAAAGGAAAGACCATTTATCCTTCTTTCGTTGATGCATACTCAACCTTTGGTGTTAAAACCCCAGAGCGACCAAGAGGTGGCGGAAGAACTGCCGTTTATGAGGCCACACGTGAAGGCTATTACTGGAACGATCACATCCGTGCAGAACAGGACGCGGTCAACTATTTTCAGTTCGATTCGAAAACTGCGGAAAACTACCGTCAAGCTGGATTTGGAGCAGTAAACACGCACATGGCAGATGGAATTGTTCGAGGAACTGGAACGTTAGTTGCTCTGACTCCCGAAGGAAGCGATGCCCAACGCATATTGGCTTCGAAATCGGGGCAATATTTATCAACCTCAAAAAGTGTTCAATCGGCTCAGTCCTATCCTGGTTCCATTATGGGAACCCTTTCTCTACTCGAGCAAATGTATATTGATGCCGATTGGTATGCCAAAGGCAATGTTCCAACAACCGATCTTTCTCTTGAAGCCTTGAACCGCAACAAGGGTTTATTCCAAATTATGGTATCCGCAGATCGCAACAATGCCTTAAGAACTGATAAAGTTGGCGACAAATTTGGAGTTCAATTTGTTTTCATAGGAAGCGGTGACGAATACGAGCGTCTAAAAGAAGTAAAGGCCACCAATGGAGCTTTTATACTTCCTATTAATTTTCCAAAACCATATGATGTTGAAGACGTTTTTACTGCAGAAGCTCTTGAACTATCAACCCTAAGGAAATGGAATCAAAGCCCTGCCAATCCAAAAATGATGCACGATGCTGGCATCCCTTTTGCCATCACTATGGATGGTCACAAGTCAGCAAAGGACTTTTTTCAACACTTGAGACAGGCCGTAAACTATGGCTTGGACAAGGAAACCGCACTAGCAGCTTTAACTCAAGTTCCAGCTTCTATTTTAGGCCAATCGTCCAAATTAGGAACATTAAAGGTTGGAGCTCATGCCAATTTTATCGTAACCTCTGGCGACATCTTTGAAGACGAAACAGTGATCCACGAAAATTGGGTACGCGGTCAAAGAGATGTCTTAAGTCCAATGGATACTACAGACATTAGAGGGAACTACACCGTTTCTTCGTCTAAAGGTGATTTTACTATTGAACTGAGCGGATCTTTGGACAAATTAAAGTCTACTGTTAAACAAGGAGATAAGGAACTCAAGTCTAATCTTTCTATGAGTGGCGAATGGGCAACCTTGACTTTTGCCAGTCAAGACAGCACAGTGGCGGGGGTAAATCGATTGTCTGCAAAAGTTGTTGATGCCAACACCCTCAGTGGTCAGCTTTCGTTTATTGACGGATCAGTAGAGCGATTTCAATCGACAAAAACTGTTGCTGATACCAAAGTAAAGAAAGACAAAGACTCCAAACCGAAGGAAGCTCCTGTTGTGGTACCTGTTACCTATCCAAACGTTGCGTTTGGATTTGATCAACTGCCAGTACAAGAAACGACCTTATTCAAAAATGCTACAGTTTGGACTAACGAGGCCGAAGGCGTTTTGACCGAGACAGACGTTCTGGTGAAAGGTGGGAAGATTGTCAAAATTGGCAAAAACCTTTCAGCTTCTGGCGCCAAGATTGTTGATGCCACAGAGAAGCACTTGACCGCTGGAGTCATTGATGAACACTCACATATTGCTGCTTCGAGCATCAATGAAGGAGGCCATAACTCCTCAGCAGAAGTTTCTATTGGCGATGTAGTGTTGGATAACGACTCAAACGTTTACCGCAACCTTGCTGGTGGGGTCACTTCCATTCAGATTTTACATGGTTCGGCCAATCCAATTGGTGGTCAATCGGCCATTATTAAATTGAAATGGGGCAGATCGGCTAGCGAACTATTGAACCCTAACGCCAAGCCATTCATCAAATTTGCACTTGGAGAAAACGTTAAGCAGTCGAACTGGAGTAGTTTCAGTCGATTCCCACAAACCAGAATGGGCGTCGAGCAGGTCTACGTCGACTACTTTACAAGAGCCAAGGCTTATGACGATGCGAAGAAAAGTGGAAAACCTTATCGCAAAGATCTTGAAATGGAAGTTTTAGCTCAGATCATCAATAAGGAAAGATTCATTAGCTGCCATTCATATGTTCAGAGTGAAATCAATATGTTGATGAAAGTTGCTGAACAATTCAATTTTAAAGTCAACACATTTACTCACATCTTAGAAGGCTATAAAGTAGCCGATAAGATGCGCGATCACGGCGTAGGAGCATCAACTTTCAGCGATTGGTGGGCCTATAAATTTGAAGTCAATGACGCTATCCCATACAATGCCGCTATCATGCACAATGTAGGAGTGGTTACTGCTATTAATAGTGATGACGCAGAAATGTCCAGAAGGCTTAATCAAGAAGCTGCCAAAGCCATGAAGTACGGTGGAGTCAGTGCAGAAGAGGCGTGGAAAATGGTTACTTTAAACCCTGCTAAATTATTGCAGATAGACGATAGGGTGGGAAGTGTTAAAGTTGGCAAAGACGCCGACTTGGTGCTGTGGAATGGCAATCCCTTATCAGTTTACACCTCAGCAGAAAAAACAATGATTGAGGGTGTAGTTTATTTTGACAAGGACAGAGATGCTGCTCAGCGCAAAGCCATTGCTGAGGAGCGTACCACTTTGATTAATATGATGCTGAAAGAAAAAAACAAAGGAATGGCTACGCAGCCAGTAAGTAAAAAGGAACAAGAACTCCTTCACTGCGATTCACTATAAAAAACACTGACTTATGATATTTTTAAAATATATTTTCATTCCGTTTCTGATTTTAGGAACGACAGCACATGCCCAACAAACGCCAGGCAACGTGCAAAGCGAAACGATTACTATAGTAGGCGCAACTGCTCACTTGGGCAATGGACAAGTGATAGAGAACAGTGTCCTAGTTTTTGACAAAGGAAAACTGGTTACGGTAACTGAAAAAACTACTTACAGTGGAACTCTCAGTGGAGCAAATGTGATTGATGCTTCGGGCAAACATGTTTACCCGGGCTTTATTGCCGCGAATAGCACTCTTGGACTTGTAGAAGTCGATGCTGTTCGTGCTAGTGATGATCAGCAAGAAATGGGTCAAATGTTGCCACATATTCGCAGTTTAATTGCTTACAATGCCGAGTCTAAAGTAGTTGAGTCTATGAGACCTAATGGGGTTTTACTTGCTCAAAGCACACCTCAAGGAGGTCGAATTTCAGGCACTTCGTCTGTCGTCCAGTTGGACGCTTGGAACTGGGAAGATGCAGCTGTAAAGTCGGATGATGGCATTCACTTAAATTGGCCCAGAACACTTAGCTATAATAGAAATTGGGAAACCCGTTCTTGGTCATTGGAATCCAATAAAGACTATGCCAAAGAAGTGCGAGAAATCGAACAGTTTTTCGAAGACAGTAAGGCATATCTTGAAGGTAATAGGAGCCCAGTTAATTTGCCTTTCCAAGCCATGTCGGGTCTGTTCGAAGGCAAACAAAATTTATATGTTCACGTCAATGACGAAAAAGGAATAACTGATGCCGTTGGTTTTGCCAAAAAACATCAACTGAAACTCGTTTTGGTCGATGCCGAAGAGGCCTATAAATTAACCGATCTTTTGAAAAACGAAGGCGTTGGCGTGTTGTTGAGTAACACTCATCGACTGCCAGGTTCTCAGGATCAAGACTATGACATGCCTTATAAACTTCCGAAATTGCTTTCAGAGGCAGGAGTTTTAGTGGGACTTCACACGGGAGGCAAGGCTAATTTCCAAAGTAGAAATTTGCCATTCTTTGCTGGACAGGCTGTAGGTCAAGGTTTGGACAAAGAGGCAGCGCTAAGCTTGATAACAGCGAATACTGCGAAAATTCTTGGCATTGATGCGGACTATGGCACCCTTGAAGTTGGAAAAAGCGCTACGCTGTTTGTTAGCGAGGGAGACGCTCTTGACATGATGGGCAATCAAGTAATTAGGGCTTTTATTGATGGTCGTGAAATCAGTTTGGAAACGCATCAAACTGAATTGTGGCAACGCTACAAAAAGAAATTCGAATCCAACTAGATTAAAAAAGTAGTATCTTTCGCACTTAGCCCTTCCCACTAAAGCGAGAGAAATGAATAAGCATATTTCTAGTAATAACAACCCGCTAGTTAAGCAATTGCTTCAACTTCAGTCGAAGTCCAAATTGCGAAAAACTAGTGGGTTGTTTGTTATAGAAGGTCGGCGAGAAATTCAGCTTGCCTTGGACAGTGGGTATAGTATAGAAACCCTTTTATACGCAGACGGCATCTCTCAAGACGCGCTTCCACAAGGTGTTCAGCGTTACGTTTCTGTAAATTCTGGAGTTTACCAAAAAATGGCCCATAGAGGCACTACTGAAGGGCAGATTGCCATAGCACGTATGCCTGACCACCACTTGAGTGACCTTAATATTCAAACGCTAAATCCTTTAATTTTAGTTGCTGAGGCTCCTGAAAAACCAGGTAACATAGGCGCTATTCTTCGAACTGCCGATGCCGCAAAATTGGATGCCGTCATCATTGCAAATCCATTAACAGATTTGTACAACCCCAATATAGTCCGTTCATCCGTTGGAGGAATTTTTACGGTTCCTGTGGCTACTGGATCAACAGAGGAAATTATTGCTTGGTTGAAATCCCACAACATTTCGATCTTTGCTGCAGCTTTGGACCAAGCAGAAAGCTATCAGCTGACCGATTACAAGTCTCCCACAGCCATAGTCGTTGGAACTGAAGACCACGGCTTGAGTGAATCATGGCTCAAGTCAGCTCAAAAAATCGTAAAGATTCCCATGTCTGGAAAGATTGACTCGTTAAATGTTTCTGTCGCTGCAGGTATTCTCATCTTTGAAGCAAAGCGTCAAAGAGGTTTCTGATTTATTTTTTTTTAAAAAATAGAATTGAATTTATAGCACAATGTATTATTTTTAGACATGTCTACAACTGATGTGTTAGCGGAGAATAGTGCGATTAAAAATGCCTACAAAGAACTGCTGAGGGTAAGTTACCGTTCCTTATCACAGGACGATAAAAAACTTATTCGCAAGGCCTTTGACATTGCAGTGGCTGCTCATAATGAACAAAGAAGACAATCGGGCGAGGCCTATATCTTCCACCCTATTGCCGTCGCGCGAATAGTTGCTTCAGAAATTGGACTTGACGCGACCTCCATTGCTTCCGCCCTGCTCCATGATGTCGTTGAAGATAATGAAGACTACACCCTAGAAATGATTGAAGAGGCTTGCGGTCCCGATGTTGCCAGAATTGTCAAAGGTCTTACCAAAATCAACAAGCTCAAAGCCGAAACTCATGTTTCTCTTCAAGCCGAGAACTTCAGAAAAATGCTTCTTACGATTAACGAAGATGTTAGAGTAATTATCATAAAAATAGCTGACCGTTTGCACAACATGCAAACCATGGAGAACATCAAACCCGAAAAGCAAGTTAAAATCGCCTCTGAAACCTTGTACATCTACGCCCCTCTTGCCCATCGCATTGGATTATACAACATCAAAACAGAACTCGAGGATTTAGGTCTTAAGTATACTGAGCCTGAAACTTACGACTTGATTGTAGCCAAAATAGAGGAAAGTAAAGATGAGCAAGATTTGTACATCAAAACTTTTGGTGATGTACTGAAAAAAGCCTTAGAAAAAGAAAAAATCGAATGCATCGTCAAGGGTCGTCCTAAATCTATTTACTCCATTCGGAACAAAATGCGGAAGCAAAACGTCTCCTATGAAGAGGTATATGACAAATTTGCCATGCGCGTCATCTACAAATCAAACGAGAAAAACGAGAAATTTTTGGCTTGGAAAATATATTCATTGGTTACCGACGAATATACCCCCAACCCTACTCGAATGCGCGATTGGATTTCGGCACCTAAATCAACAGGCTACGAAGCTCTGCATGTGACCGTCATGGGACCTAGAGGCAAGTGGGTTGAAGTACAAATCAGAAGTGAAAGAATGAATGAAGTAGCCGAAAAAGGCTATGCCGCGCACTATAAATACAAAAACAACGGAGAGGATGACAACTTGGATGTTTGGGTCAACAAACTGCAGGATGCCTTTGAAAACAATGAAATTAGTGCAGTCGATTTCGTTGAAGAATTTAAATTTAACCTTTACGCTCAAGAAATATTTGTTTTTACTCCAAATGGGGAATTAAAGTCCTTGCCAAAAGGCGCCTCTGCTCTTGATTTTGCATACGCCATACACACCGAAGTAGGCATGCATACCAGAGGCATCAAGGTCAATGGACAACTAAGACCACTCGATCATCAGTTGTCGAGTGGAGATACTGTGGAAGTAATAACTTCGGCCAATGCCAAACCTTCTCAAAACTGGTTAGATTATACTATAACGGCAAGAGCCAGGACAAAGATTAAAACTGCCCTTAAGGAGGAAACTAAGGCCATTGCGGAAAATGGCAAAGAAATCCTTAGACGAAAACTGAAACAGCTCAAAATTCCTTTGAATGAAAAAGAAACCAATGCCATGGTCACTTTTTTCAAGCTCAAAACTAGTTTAGACCTATTTTATCGTGTTGGTGCTGGGTCAATTGACAGCAAGATGGTCAAAAATTATGCCTCCTCGCGAAGCAATTTGTTGATGAGTTTCATCAAACGCAGCATCAGAAAAACAAGAGGGCCTCAGGACATTGATCTCGGTGAACAAAAACCCAATTTTGACCTATTGGTTTTTGGAAATGATCGTGAACAGTTAGAATATAAATTGTCGCCCTGCTGCAGTCCAATTCCGGGAGACAAGGTGTTTGGCTTTTTGACCATCAACGATGGCATCAAGATTCATAAGCACGACTGTCCAAATGCGTTGAGCATGCAAGCCAATTTTGCCTATCGAGTTATTAAGGCCCAATGGATAGATTCGAATCAACCTGAATTTAATGTTGTGCTCAAGCTCTCTGGATTGGATCAAATCGGCTTGGTTAATGAATTGACCAAAGTAATTTCTAACACCATGAACGTTAACATCACCTCATTAAGCTTTGATACAAAGGGAGGTATTTTTCATGGCACCATTTCGCTGTCTGTAAAAAACAATAACTATGTCATCAAACTCATCAATCATTTGAAAAACATGAACGGGATTGATAAAGTTGTCCGAGTTTAACTAACTTTGCTGACAGACAATGAGTATAAAAGCGGGTTTAAAGCAAAAGGAAATTGTCAAGGAAGTTTTTACAGCTTTCCTTGAGTCTAATGGGCACCGCAAAACGCCAGAGCGCTACGCCATTCTTCAAGAGATTTACGACCAAGAGACACATTTCGACATTGAAGCGCTTTACATAACCATGAAGGCGAAAAACTACAGGGTGTCGAGAGCAACGCTCTACAATACCATTGAATTACTGCAACAATGTGCCTTGGTTCGCAAGCACCAATTTGGAGGCAATCAGTCTCAATATGAGAAATCATACTTTGACAAACAACACGATCATGTCATTTTGAGTGACACTGGAGAAGTAATCGAATTTTGTGACCCGCGCATTCAAACCATTAAAAAGACCATTGAAGAGTTGTTTGATATCAGCATTCACAAACACTCACTCTATTTTTACGGAACCAAAAACAAACAGAAATAAAACCCATCATGGCAGTAGACTTACTTCTTGGATTACAGTGGGGTGACGAAGGCAAAGGAAAAATTGTCGACGTTCTCACCGCGAAATACGACATCATTGCAAGATTTCAGGGCGGTCCTAATGCTGGTCATACTTTGGTTTTTAATGGTCGTAAGCATGTGCTGCATACCATACCATCGGGTATATTTCACTCTGAGGCTATGAACGTAGTTGGCAATGGGGTTGTCATTGATCCCGTTATTTTCAAAAAAGAACTGGACAAGCTTAGCGAAGAAGGGATTGACTACCGTAAAAACTTACTCGTTTCGCGTAAAGCGCACTTGATTTTGCCTACCCATCGTCTTTTGGATGCGGCCAGCGAGGCTTCAAAAGGCAAAGCGAAAATTGGTTCAACCTTAAAAGGAATTGGTCCAACTTATATGGACAAAACGGGTCGAAATGGCATTCGAGTGGGTGACATCGAATCGCCGAACTGGAAAAAGAAATACCGTCTATTGGCTGACAAACACTGTACCTTAGTTAATTTTCACCAAGCCGATATTGAGTATGACTTGAATGCTTTAGAAGCGGAATTCTTTGACGCTATTAAGACCCTCCAAACACTCCAATTTATCGATTCCGAAGAGTATTTGTTTCAAGCCATGAAAAATGGCCAACCCATTTTAGCCGAAGGTGCCCAGGGCTCCCTCCTCGATATCGATTTTGGAACCTACCCCTTTGTTACCTCCTCCACGACTACCGCAGCAGGAGCTTGTACAGGACTTGGGATTGCTCCAAGATCAATTGGAGAAGTTTTTGGGATTTTCAAGGCTTATACCACCCGAGTCGGATCAGGTCCATTTCCAACAGAATTGTTCAATGACTATGGCGCGACCATGTCAAGAGTTGGTCAAGAGTTTGGTGCAACAACTGGTCGTCCTAGACGATGTGGTTGGTTGGATTTGGTTGCTCTCAAATACAGCTGCCAAATCAATGGAGTAACCCAACTCATGATGATGAAAGCGGACGTATTGTCTGGCTTTGACACCATAGAAATTTGTACGGCCTATGAACACAATGGCGAAGAAATTAGTCATTTTCCGTTTGACATTGCCCCAGAATTTGTGAAGCCCATTTATAAAAAATTTAAGGGTTGGAAAGAAGACTTGACCGGAATGACAACCATGACGGATTTGCCTCAAGAGTTGTTGGCCTATATCGATTTTATTGAAAAGGAACTAGACATTCCTATCACGATTGTATCCGTTGGACCAGACCGCAAACAAACGATTTTTAGATAAGACGCTCGAAGGTAAAATGGAACGGATTTATACCGTTAAAGTGGTTCCAAACGCCAAGCTGACCAAGTTGGTAGTTACCGAACAATTGCTCAAGGTGTGGGTCAATGCGCCCGCCGTTGACGACAAAGCCAACAAGGCAGTCATCGGTATTTTGGCTAAGTATTTTCAAGTTCAGAAAAAAAACATTAAAATTCTTCAAGGCCAACATTGTAGAAACAAATTGATAAATGTCAAAAAAGACCTCACAACCTAACTAACTCAATATCCCATGGGAACCAAGGACTGTAATGGAACTCTACTTCAAGATGGAGACAACGTTAAAACGACCAAAGACCTCAAAGTAAAAGGTACTGGCATGACCATCAAAAGAGGTACCGTGGTAAAAGGGATTCGACTAACCAATAATTCCGATGAAATTGACTGTCGAGTTCAAAAAACAAAAATTGTACTTCGGACTGAGTTTGTACAGAAACAGTAATTCGCCTCATGTACAACAATTCGCTCAAAATTATCCTTAATTTTACCAAAAACAAATCAGTGGGTTTATTGCGATATGTCGTTGTTTTTGCCTTGTGCAGTGTTGGAATTAGCCATGCTCAAGAGCGCCAACAAATCACCATTGATTACGCTCCTTCTTTGGAAAAGGACGCTTTGAAATTTCCAGGTGGAACCATTCTCACTCGCGACAAAACCGATCAAGTGAGTATTTCCCATAACGGGATCAAAATGTGGTGTGACAAAGCGATACACTATGCCAAAGACAATTACATTGAAGCCTATGGCAACGTGCTCATCCAACAAGGCGACAGTATAGAGATGAGTTCAGATTTTGTGGATTACAGTGGTAAAACGGAACTGGCCATTGCCAGTGGAGGTGTCGTTTTGAAAGACCCTACATCTACAATATTTACTGAAAAATTGTATTTCGATCGCAGTGTTCAAGAGGCCTTTTACAGAGAAAACGGTAGAGTTGAACAAGACACTACTGGCACGATTACAAGTCGGATTGGTCGTTATTATATGAACGACAAAAAATATCAATTTGTCGACTCAGTACATTTAGTCAATGAAAAATACATCATCGATTCCCAACAGTTGGATTTTTACTCAGAGCGCAGTCATGCCTATCTTTTTGGCCCAACAACCATAAAAAGCAAGGACAGTCGCATCTATTGCGAACGAGGATTCTATGATACCAAACGCGATTTGGGCTATTTTTTAAAAGACGCCAAACTGTTTTACAACCACACCATAGTCCAAGGGGACAGTTTGTACTTTGACCGAAGCAGAAAATATGCTTCGGCAGTCAATCACATTCAAGTAACCGACACATTAAATCATACGGTGGTGCGAGGACATTTCGCAGAAATATTTAGGGAAAAAGACTCCATGTACATCACCAAAAGAGCTTTGGCTATTGGTGTTCAAGAAAACGACTCTATTTACGTCCACAGTGATTCTATCAAGGTTATTGGCCCTCCTGACCACAGAATTACCAAGGCTTATTACAACGCCAAAATATTTAAATCGAACCTCGCTGGCAAGGCCGATTCTATTCATACCGATCAAGCGAGTGGGGTAACCAAGTTGATCAATCTCGATCGTTTTTCGGGGAAACAGGCCTTTGGCAAAAAAAAGGATCCTATTCTTTGGCACTTAGAGAACCAAATGACTGGAGACACGATTGTTTTGATGGCCAACCCAAAGACCGAAACACTTGACAGTCTGAAAGTTTTTGACAATGCCTTTGTAGTATCTAAAGATACTATAGGATTGGGTTTTAATCAGATAAAAGGAAAAACTTTGGTAGGTCTGTTTTCCGAAAATGTGCTTTATCAAGTTGATGTGATTAAAAATGCTGAATCCATTTATTTCATGAGGAACGAAGCAAACGAGCTCATTGGCATAGATGTCTCAAAATCTGGTAAAATTGTTATGCTTTTTGAAGACAATGCCGTCGAAGAATTGATCAAATACATTCAAATTGGAGGCAAATCCTACCCGGAAGAAGACCTTGACGAAAGAGATCGGATTTTACGCGGTTTTGTCTGGAGAAATGATGAAAGACCGCAAAGTGTAGAGGACTTGTTTAAAGACGATCCTCCACTTGAACTTCCTGTCATCAAAGGTTTGTCACCCTATGTGCCTCAGACAGAATTTTTTGACGAATCACGACTCAAGGCCATTGAGTCGGCAACGCCAGAGGAAGTCAAAAAAAGAGAAAGCGAGGAGTCACAAGAAAGACCAACCGTAAAGCCTGTTCCGAAAAATTTCAAGGAGATGCTTCGCAAAAAAAAGTTAAAACAGTCAAAAGATCAAAATGATGACTTCTGACTTTTTCCGCTTTCAAGCACAGACTACCCCGTTTCCTTATGCCCTCAGTATTAGTAAAGCCAAGGGATGTTACATTTATGACGACCGAGGGAAGAAATATTTAGACTTGGTAGCTGGTGTCTCAGCCTGTAGTTTGGGACACCGTCATCCTGCAGTTGTCAAAGCCATAAAAAAGCAGTTGAGAAAATACTTGCACGTGATGGTTTATGGCGAATACATTCAGTCTGCCCCAGTCGAACTTTGCAAGCGACTTGCAGAGGCCCTACCCGACCCGCTAGAGACCACTTATTTAACCAATTCGGGTACTGAGGCTATTGATGGTGCTCTAAAGCTTGCAAGGCGAGCGACAGGTCGAACGGAAATCCTAGCCATGAATCAGGCCTATCACGGCAATACTTATGGTGCTTTAAGTGTTATGGGTTATGAATCCAGAAAGAAACCCTTTGAACCACTCCTTCCTGATGTTGAGTTCATTCAGTTTAACGCTTTTGATCATCTGTCCAAAATCACAACAAAAACAGCGGCAGTTATTGCGGAAACTATTCAAGGTGGTGCTGGTTTTATCTTGCCAATAGAGGGCTACTTAGAGGCATTGCGGGCAAGGTGTACGGAAGTTGGTGCTCTTCTCATTTTAGATGAAATTCAACCTGGCATGGGTCGCACTGGAACGCTTTTTGGATTTGAGCATTACAACTGTACTCCAGACATTGTAGTCCTAGGAAAAGGCCTAGGGGGTGGCATGCCTATTGGCGCATTTACTGCTTCGAGAGAATTGATGTATAAGTTGGCCGACAATCCAATCTTAGGACACATTACAACTTTTGGTGGACATCCTGTCATTGCAGCTGCCGCACTCGCCACTCTAAAAGTTCTTACAGAAAGTCCGTTAATGAATGCTATATCTGAAAAAGAACAATTAGTGCGCGAACACCTTAAACACCCACTGATTAGTGAAATACGTGGAAAAGGCCTGATGCTGGCTGCCATGCTGCCATCGGAGGAATCAGTTCAATGGGTCATCAAAGATTGTCTGAATCGCGGTTTAATCCTTTTCGGATTGTTGTATGAATCAAAAGCCCTGCGCATTACTCCTCCCCTTACCATAAGTCAAAAACAACTGCGACAAGGTTGCTCTATAATCTTGGATTCGCTCGATGCCTACCACTCCCGATCATAGGTGTTAATTACTTTGTTAAAAAACTATTCTCAAATTTCAACCATTTAGTACATCCTAACGCTATATTCGTTAAAAACAAAGATAATGGAGTCGAATATGTTTGAGGAATACGAGCAGTGCCTCACACGATTTGAGTCGATGATCAAAACCAACAGGGTATTTTTCTTTGATGCCCTTGAGTTTGAGGCCATTGTCCAACACTACATCGATACTGGGAAAATTGCCTTAGCCAAAAAAGCCTTAAATCTGGGGCTAGAGCAACATCCCAATGTCATGTGTTTAAGTCTTCTTCGTGTTGAAATTATGCTTTTTGAAGATCAACTGGATCAAGCAGATGAACTTTTGAACGCATTAGAACAGTTGGAGCCATCTAATGAAGAAATATACATTCACCGAGCTTCACTTTACTCCAAAAAAGAAAATCATCTCGCGGCTATAGCAATGTACATTAAAGTTTTGGAATTGACCGATGACCCAGCTGAGATATTTGCCTTTATTGGAATGGAATATCTGTTTCTCGAAGACTACCAAAAGGCTAAGTCCTACTTTATTGATTGCCTCAAGGAAGATCCTTTGGACTATTCAGCCCTATATAACCTCATCTACTGTTACGACATTCTTAACCAACACGACGAGGCCATTGTTTATTTGAACGATTACCTAGAAGAAAACCCCTACTGTGAGGTGGCTTGGCAGCAATTGGGCAAACAGTATTACACCATTAAGGCGTACGACAAAGCCTTGTCGGCATACGATTTTGCAACCATTTCAGACGACAGTTTTGTCGGAGCATACCTCGAAAAAGGAAAAGTGTTGGAGCGCCTAAAGCGCTACAATGAAGCTATTGAAAACTACCAACTCACCCTAGTTTTAGACGATCCTACAGCTTTTGCCCTGTTGCGAATGGGTCATTGTTACGAGATGCTAGGAGCCGCCGAACTGGCTTTGCAGTTTTACAAAAAAACCATCAAGGAAGATCCTGTCTTGGAAAAAGGCTGGATGGCTTTAGCGAATTTTCACTACCGACAGAATGAACTGAAAGAAGCGTTAAATACCATTAACAAGGCCATGAATGTCGATGGTGAAAATATTGAATACTGGAAGATTTTCGCCAAAATTCAAAAAAAATTAAAAGACTTCGAGCAGGTTGAATTGGCCTACAAAGAGTTAATTGAATTAGGACTTTGCGATTTAGATATTTGGATCGATCGAAGCGACAATCTTTTAAAAATGAATGCCTCCGATCAAGCTTTAGTCAATTTAAAACAGGCTGCCATATTTCATATTGACGAACCTGAACTGCTCTTTCGAATTGCTGGAATTCTCATAGAACAACTCCAAACCGAGGAAGGCTTGAACTATCTCAAACGCGCTTACGATCAAAATCCGGACTACGATTTTATTCTTGAAGACCTTTTTCCTTCAATCCTATTGAAGCCTTCAATCGTGCGTTTTATTGACCAGATTAGAAAGGCACAATAGTCTTTTTCACTATTTTTACCGAAATCAAATGCACATGAAACGGAGTGTGAAATCCAATATTTTACTTGGCTTCAAAGGAATCTTGATGGGAGCTGCCGAAGCTGTTCCTGGAGTTTCTGGTGGGACAATTGCTTTTGTTACAGGAATTTACGAAGAACTCATCTTAAGCATCACAAAAATCCGTTGGAGCTTGTTAGACATCCTTCAAAAACAAGGAATCAAAGCCGTTTGGAAAGAAGTCAACGGTTCATTTTTTTTGGCCCTCCTCTCGGGTATGTCAGTCAGTTTTGTCATTGTTCTAAAAACTGCCAAATGGCTCCTATTGCATCATCCCATTTTGATTTGGTCATTCTTTTTTGGGTTAATTTGCGGCAGCACCTTTCTAGTTGGAAGAGCTATGAAAATCTGGAATACGACCTCTATAGTCACTTTAATCTTCGGAGCCTTGCTAGCCTTTGTTCTGACCAACTTGCCAGCTGGAAATCAAAATATGCCAGACTGGTTCTTATTCGTAGCTGGTGCGATTGCCATTTGTGCAATGATCCTTCCGGGCATTTCAGGAGCCTACCTTTTGGTTCTCATGGGAGTTTATGACGACTTAGGTCAAGCAGTTGAAGATGTGGACTTGAAAAAAATTGTGCTCTTTGGAGCAGGTGTTATTTTTGGTATATTGAGTTTCAGCAGATTACTCAAGTGGCTGTTTGCTCATTTTCGCAATTTCATTTTGGCCCTCTTAACTGGGTTCATCGTTGGTTCTCTATACAAAATTTGGCCATGGAAAACACCCGATCCTGACTCTGGCTGGATCACTGACAGAGCGGTTTGGCCCTCTTCTTACCCCTCCGAAGCCCATGGTGTCGAAGCCTTGTTTTTAATGATTGTTGGATTGGGCATCATTGTTGCTCTGGACAGCCTTCAAAAAGAAAACCAGTAAGTCGTGAAAACCTACAAACGTTATCGGTTAGACTATGTGTTGCTCCTGCTCAAAGGCATTGCCATGGGCGCAGCCAATAAAGTCCCAGGAGTGTCGGGAGGGGTGGTTGCACTGGTTGGTGGGTTTTATGAAGAATTCATCTACACGCTCCAAAAGTTCAACCGCAAATTGGCTTTACTCCTATTCTCCAAACGATTTAAAAGTGCTTATCAATACGTGAATGGCGATTTTTTAGCCGTATTACTCTCAGGATTTGTTATAAGTTATTTCAGTATTTCAAAGTTGTTGGACTTGCTCATTCTCAATTTTGAACGATTTGTTTGGAGTGCGTTTTTTGGAATGATAATAGGATCCATTTATGCAGTCCAAAAGGACCTCAAATTGATTAATCTAAAAAACTGGGGTTTTCTCATCTTTGGGGTGATTGCAGGTATTAGCGTTAGTTTCCTTGAGCCCCAAGCCCAAAATGACAATCTTTGGTTCGTATTTTTCTGCGGAATCATTAGCGTCTCGGGAATGACACTTCCTGGGTTTTCAGGCTCATTTGTACTGATACTTTTAGGCAACTACGTCCTTCTTTTAGTAGATGCGGTCAACGCCCTTTTCGACACGATCATTGCAGTTTTTACAGGGAATTTTGGAATTTTTAATGACTCGGAGACCACAAGACTTCTATTGGTTTTGGGCATATTTACGCTAGGCTCAATTGTTGGCCTTGTCTTATTTTCCCACTTGTTGGGATATGTACTTAAGCACTATAAGCGCCACACGTTAGCCTTGATATTAGGATTCATCACTGGATCCCTTGGCGTTGTATGGCCTTGGAAAACAACTGTTTTCAAAATAGACTCCTTAGGCAACAGAATGTCAGACGCCAACGGACATGACATTGTAGTATCCTATCAACGGTACTTGCCCGAATGGTCCCAGGACACCTATGCCTGCATTGGATTTATCATTCTTGGAATAGTTATTGTTGTTGGTTTGTCCTTATATGATTCAAAAATATCTCAACGTGGCTGAATTTGGACTTATCGGGCGTAACCTGAGTCACTCGTTTTCTGCAGAATTTTTTAATTCGAAATTCCAAAAGGAGAGGCTTGCACATCGGTACAGCAATTTTGACTTACCGAATTTGAATGATGTAAGAGCAATTTTTTCTAAAGAGCAAGTGACTGGAATGAATGTCACTATCCCATATAAAACAGAAATCATGAGCCATTTGGATCGTTTGGATGCTGCCGCTTTGGCTATAGGTGCAGTTAATACCATTAAATCCACTCCAAATGGACTAGAAGGTTATAATACAGACGCCTTCGGTTTCGAAAAAAGTTTGAAAAAACATTTATTAGCCCACCATAATAGAGCCTTAGTCCTAGGCACTGGAGGAGCTTCAAAAGCGGTTTGCTTTGTTTTAAAATCAATGAACATCGATCATATATCTGTTTCCAGAAACCCAGTGCGAGATCAATGGTCTTATGCTCAACTTGATGCAAAAACCGTGAGTAACCATCATCTAATCGTCAATTGTACTCCACTGGGCACATTTCCCAAAGTGAAAGATTTTCCAAATATTCCATATGAAGGTATTGGTCCAGACCATTTGCTGTTTGACCTGCTTTACAACCCTGCTGAAACCGAATTTTTAAAACGCGGCAAACAGCATGGCGCAGAGGCAGTGAATGGATTAGAAATGTTAATTTTTCAAGCTGAAAAAGCTTGGGAAATTTGGATGGACTAAAAACAAATCGACTTAGCAAGTTTACTTGTTTGGTTATTATTATCATAGTTGTATATTTGAAGAATTACCGCTACGAACCTTAACATTGCAACAGATGTCAGACGATCAAAATCAAAACAACGAGTCACTAGACACTTCAGAAAATACTGAGTCAAACCCACAATCTTCTGAGGATAGTGTAACCGATGAATTTCCAACAGCTAAAAATTTGGTCGAGGAAACCGTGACCGATGATTCTGTTGAGAATAGTTTTGCTTTGGAAAGCAATGAAACAGAGGAATCGTTGGAACCCCAGGAAGCTATTGATGATTCCTTGGCAAATGTTGATACTGAAACTGACGAGAAAGTCGTGGAAGAATCTCAAACCGCTATGAGTCAAGAGGATTCGAAAACAGAAACTGAGTCAGATTTACCGAATACTGGAGAAACGGAAGTATCCTATCATTTTGAACGTATGACCATGGCTGAGCTGGTAAGCGCCTTCGAAACCATTTTGTCTGAAGACTCTCTCAGAAACATGAGGGACAGGGTTGATGATATCAAAAAAGCATTTGACTCCAAATTCAATGAAGCCAAAGCAGAAGCAGAACTGGCTCATGACAATGACACCCAGGATTCGCTTTCTACATTTTACTTCCACAGTGATGAGAAAAAAGCCTTTGATAAACTGTTCAAAACCTATCAGCAAAAAAGAAAAGCGTCGCGACGAGAACTGGAGGAGAAGCTTCAACAAAATCTAAAAATACGCCTTCAAATTATTGACGAAATCAAAGCGCTTTTTGAATCGCCCGAGGAAATGGCGGAAATTTACAAAGTGTTTAAAGGCCTTCAAAAGCAATGGCGCAATACTGGTGCGGTTCCTAGATTGGAAAGCAACAATTTGTGGCAAACCTACCATCACCATGTGGAGAATTTTTATACTTTTTTACACCTAAATAGAGAATTTAGAGATCTTGATTTCAAACACAATCTCGAGCAAAAGTTGAAAATTATTGAGGTTGCCGAGGAGTTAGCAAAAAAGCCATTTACCAACAAAGTGTTTAGGGAACTTCAAACCTTGCACAAGATGTGGAAAGAGGAACTAGGGCCTGTCCATAGAGAGCAAAATGAAGAAATATGGAAAAGATTTCAAGATGCAACTAAGATAATCCATGACAAGCGTCAAAATTACAATGCTTCCTTGGATGAGAATTATTTGAAAAATTTAGTTCAGAAACAAGAAATCATTGCTGAAATAACTGAGCTTGCCAATAAGCCTCACAGCACTCACAGGGAGTTTCAGCAAGCCAGTAGTGCCGTTCAAAAACTTCGAGAAAGATTCTTGGAAGTTGGAAAAGTGCCGACAAAGGACAGAAACCTAGTTTGGGAGGCGTTTAAAGAAGCGACGAGAGTCTTTAACCGCAACAAAAATCGATATTTTAAAAATCAGAAAAACTCTCAGCTGGACAATTTGAACAAGAAAAAAGAACTGATCGCTGTCGCTGAAGAGCACATGAATAGTTCTGACTTTCAAACTTCAACGCCAATAATGAAACGTATTCAGCTGGAATGGAAGGCCATCGGCCAAGTACCAAGAAAGGACAGTGATAAAATTTGGAAGCAATTTAAGAGTGCTTGTAACACCTATTTTGAGAACTTGAAAAAAGAGCGCAGTGGCGATAGCCAGGAATCCATTGATGCAATTAATCGAAAGACAGAATATTTAAAAACCTTGAAAGACAGGGAAATTCCATCCGATCAAGATGACGTGCTTCAGTTGATCAAAACATTGACAGCTGAGTGGCATGCCTTAGGTCATGTGCCCAGAGGTTCGAAAGACCTTGAAACTAAGTTCAAGAAATATATTGATGGCATCCTCAAAGGATTAGGTCTATCGAAAGAAGCATTAAAAAGCCACCTATACGAAAGCAAATTGAGAGACATGTATGCCTCCGACGATTCTCGATCTTTCGATTATGAGCAGATTCAATTGCGTAAAAAAATAGATGAAATTTCGGGAGAAATACGTCAATTGGAGAATAATTTACAATTTTTCAGTAATGTTGACTCTAGTAATCCTATGGTGAGAGACGTTCATAAAAACATTGAAAAAAAGCGATCAGAATTGGAGGAGTTTCAAGCCAAAATGAATGCCATCAAAAGATTGATTCGAGAAGAAGATTAATTCTTTTTGGCCATTTGCCAATAGTGTTCCATTTCTTCTAAAGATAAATCAGAAATGGATTTTCCTTCAGATGTTGCTTTGCTTTCGATGAACTGAAATCTTCGCATGAATTTTTTGTTGGTCTTTTCTAAAGCATTTTCTGGATTGATATTCAAAAATCGAGCGTAATTGATCATTGAAAACAAAACATCGCCAAACTCTTCTTCCATGAATTGTTGATTTCCCGATTGCACTTCCATATCAAACTCCCGCAACTCCTCGTCCAATTTGGCCTTGACTTCCTCTACCTTATTCCAATCGAAACCAACACCGGCGACCTTTTCTTGTATTCTGCTCGCCTTGACCAAAGCTGGTAAGCTCTTTGGAACTCCTTCCAAAACACTTTTCTTGCCTTCCTTAAGTTTCAACTTTTCCCAATTCTGTTTAACCGCAATTTCATCTGCAGCAACAAAATCTCCGTAGATATGCGGATGCCTTTCGACCAACTTATCAGAAATAGATTCGGCAACTGATCCTATGTCAAAATCCCCAGTCTCACTGCCAATTTTGGCGTAGAATACCATGTGTAACAAAAGGTCTCCAAGCTCCTTTTTGATCTCATCCATATTGCCATCTAGAATGGCATCGCCCAATTCATACACCTCCTCGATGGTCAAATGTCGCAGAGATTCAAGGGTTTGTTTTTTGTCCCAAGGGCATTTAGCGCGCAGGTCGTCCATGATGTCTAACAGGCGATTGATGGATTGTAATTGATTTTGTCTTGAGTTCAAATTATGTCTGATCAAAGGTTGAGTAAAGTTTTCTTAGCCAAATGATATTCAACCAAAATGTCTCTGACAATTTCGGCTACAGTTTTGATGTCGTTGATTTGTCCTGCTACTTGACCAATTTCTAACTCACCTTCGACTAAATCACCTTCAAACATACCCCGTTTGGCCCGAGCACGCCCCAGCAAAGTCTTCAAGTCTTCCACAGAACCACCGTTTCTATAGAGTTCTTGGACATCGTCAAAAAATTTATTCTTTAACAGTCTAACAGGAGCCAATTCTTTTAAAGTGAGTAGGGTATCACCTTCTTTTGCTTGGACCACCATTTTTTTGAAATTCTCATGAGCTGATGACTCTTGACTCGCAACAAAGCGAGAACCAATTTGCACACCATGAGCACCTAAGGCTTCCATGGCCAGCATGGCACGACCTGAGGCTATTCCTCCTGCAGCAATAACAGGGATATTTACTGCATTTAAAACCATTGGTAATAGGGTAAGCGTTGTAGTTTCATCCCTGCCGTTATGACCTCCCGCTTCAAAACCCTCGGCTACGACAGCATCTACCCCAGCGTTTTGGGCCTTTAAGGCAAATTTTGCACTACTTACCACATGGACCACAATTATGCCATGAGATTTCAATTTTGCTGTCCACGTCGCTGGATTTCCTGCCGAAGTGAAAACAATCTTAACTTTTTCCTCTAAAACCAACTCAATCAATTGGTCAATGTCTGGATATAATAGGGGTATGTTCACGCCAAAAGGATGGGATGTCGCAGCCTTGCATTTTTGAATGTGTTCTCTGAGTACTTCGGGATACATACTTCCTGCTCCAATGAGCCCTAAAATGCCTGCATTGCTGGATGCAGCTGCCAATTTCCAACCACTATTCCAAACCATTCCCGCTTGTACTATGGGATGTTGGATGCCGAAAAGTTCACAAATTCTATTCATCGCTAAGAGATTACTCCAGATCCTAACAATTCATTGTCGCGATACCATGCGACGAATTGTCCCTCCGTAATGGCTGATTGTGGCTCGTCAAAAACAACGTACATGCCTTGCTTACTTCGATGTAACAACGCTTCTTGCAACGGCTGACGATACCTTATTCTCGCCCAAACTTTCATTTGTTGGTTCGATTCAAGCGCCAAGTCCTCTCTAACCCAGTGCACGTCTTCGTTGGTTATAAAAAGAGCCTTGCGAAATAGTCCTGGGTGATGGTGACCTTGTCCAGTAAAAATGATGTTGTTGTCGACATCAGTGTCGATTACAAATAAGGCCTCAACAGTACCTCCCACACTCAATCCCTTACGTTGACCTTTAGTGAAATAATGAGCCCCTTGATGCTTTCCAACCACCTTTCCATCGGTCAGATGGTAAACTGGTTTAGCCGCCCAGTAGTGATATTGATCTTCGTCGTTTGAAAAATTGGGAACCTCATTGTGGTATACCGGCCAAGATTCGGGAATCTCGACAATATCACCCTCCTTTGGGGCCAGCTGTTGTTGCAAAAACAAAGGCAATTTTACCTTACCAATAAAACAAAGTCCTTGAGAATCTTTCTTATTCGCGGTAATCAATCCCTGCTTTTGAGCAATACTTCTGACCTCTGGTTTGGTCAAATGGCCTATTGGAAAAAGCGTTTTTGACAATTGAAATTGAGACAATTGGCACAAAAAGTAAGACTGGTCTTTTAATTGATCCTGACCTGAAAGCAAATGATAAATTACTGATTCATCCTTTTTACTTTGTGTCACTTGACAATAATGTCCTGTGGCAATAAAATCGGCTTTAAGTTCTAGGGCCAATTTTAAAAAAATATCAAATTTGATTTCTCGATTACATAAAACATCAGGATTAGGCGTACGTCCTCGTTGGTATTCCTCGAACATATAATCCACAATCCTTGTTTTGTATTCTTCGCTTAAGTCAACGGTTTGGAAAGGAATACCCAATTTTTGGGCTACGATCATGGCGTCATTACTGTCTTCGAGCCAAGGACATTCGTCAGAAATGGTTACCGAGTCGTCATGCCAATTTTTCATAAAGAGTGCTATGACCTCATAGCCTTGCTCTTTTAATAGAAAAGCCGCCACAGAGGAATCAACACCACCCGAAAGACCGACAACTACACGCTTCATGTGGTAAATTTACAAATAATACTAGGGTTTAACATCAAAGTCCCTCTGTGGCGCTACTTGCGGGCGTTGCGTTGCTTTTCCGCTTGCTCCATAATCTCTGTCATCTTGCGTTGAAAGCGGTTTTGAGCCTTTGGTGTTTTCTTGTTCTCCTGAATTTGAGCATGAATTTTCTCTTCATCCAAAATCACATTTTTTATGATCAGCATGATTCCAATGGTGATTAAGTTGGAAACAAAATAATACAAACTCAATCCACTGGCATAGTTGTTAAAGAAAATCATCATGAAAATAGGAGACAAATAGATCATTACTTTCATCATTTTCGCCATATCAGGCATGCCTTCTTGAGTAGGCTGTGCCATAGTTTGCTGGCCGGTAGTCATCTTCATGTAGAAGAAAATGGCAATGGAAGCCAAAACAGGAAATAAACTGACATGATCGCCATAGAATGGAATCCTAAAAGGCAATTCGTAAATCGAGTCGTAAGACGACAAATCGTCGGCCCATAAGAACGATTTTTGCCGCAGATCGAAAGCCGTTGGGAAAAACATGAACAAGGCGTAAAAAACGGGCAACTGAATCAAAGCAGGAACGCAGCCGCTCATGGGGTTAACGCCCGCCTTGCGATACAAAGCCATTGTTTCCTGTTGGCGCTTCATAGCGTTGTCCTTATACTGAGCGTTGATGTCGTTCAACTCTGGACGTAGAATCTTCATTTTCGCCTGAGACAAATAGGACTTATACAATACTGGAGAAAGTACCAATCTAACCAGTATCGTCATCACAATAATAGCTATTCCATATGGGAACATGCCGCTCAAAAATCCAAACAAAGGAATAAACAAAGCTCTGTTAATCCAGCCGAAAATTCCCCAACCAAATGGTATGCTTCGCTCCAGATTCTTGTCAAACGATTTCAAAATGGTGTTGTCAGTTGGGCCGTAATACCATTCAAAAGATTTTCCAATTTCACCGCCAGACAAACTCAATGGCATGATGGCCTTGTACTTTTTGGTGAACAATGAATCTACATCTTCATTCTGAACCAAATCAATTGAATAGAATTTTACATTATTTAAAGACTGCTCCGGGATTAAGATGGCACTAAAAAAATGTTGGCGAAAAGAAAGCCAATCGACCTCAGAAGATGACTCGTCGTCCTCTCCTGTTTGTGACAATTTACTGATTTTATCCCCCTCATGCTGATAGGTGAGTCGTGTGTATCGATTTTCGTAACTGATACTTTTCGCTTGGCGAATCCCCTTATGTTCCCAAGTTAGATCGGTAGACTTGTTCCCATCGACTATGGCACTCATCCCTTGAGACCTTACCGAGAACTTCATCATGTATCCTGTTGCTGGAAGCTCATATTCAAATTGAACATATTGTCCTTGGCCAATGGAATCGGTTAAGGTAATAATTTGAGAGCCTGATTTTTGGCTTAATCTGGTGGTAAAAAACTGCTTTTTGGAAGAATAATTAAGTCCACTATTGGTGGTGAAATCGAGTCCCAATTTAGAATTGTCTCCATTCACCAAATACAACGGTTTACCTTTATAATCCTCATAGGATTTCAAACGCACCTCAACCAAATCAGCTCCTTTAGACTGGACCGAAATGGAAAGAACATCATTTTCTATGGTCGTAACCGTGTTCTCTTTGACTTCTTCTTCCTGAATGATGTCAGTTGACTGCTCTGATTGAACAGAATTTTCTGGAACTGAACTACTGGGAGTTTTTTCCTTTGCAATTGGCGATTCTGTTTGGGCCGTTTGAGCCTGTTTCTGTTCGAATTCCGTTTTATTCTGATATAACATCCATATCAAAATCGCAAAAATCAAGATGAACCCGATAATGGAATTGATGTCAAATTTCTTTTCTTCCATAATTAATTCTATAATTGAAGCCTAGTTTAGGGCTGCAGTATTTTTTTTTTTGAAGGCACCGCATATTTCAGAGCTGCCTCAATAAAGTTAACAAAGAGCGGATGTGGGCTTGCCACTGTGCTTTTATATTCCGGATGATACTGTACACCAACGAACCAAGGATGTCCGGTAAGTTCAATGATTTCTACCAGACCAGTTTCTGGATTTGTTCCAGAAGCAATCATTCCGGCATCAGTAATCATTTTTCGATAGTGGTCATTAAATTCATAGCGATGACGATGACGTTCCTTAATGGCATCTGTCCCATATATCTGATGTGCCAAAGTACCTTTTGCGATTTCACACTCCCACGATCCCAGTCTCATAGTGCCTCCCTTTTCAATGATCGACTTTTGACTTTCCATCAATGAAATGACTGGATCAGGGGTGTTTTCATCCATTTCTGTGGAATTGGCTTCTTTCAAATTCAACACATTTCGCGCAAACTCAATCACCGCCATTTGCATGCCTAAGCAAATTCCAAAAAATGGAATGCCTTGCTCACGAACATACTGCACTGCAGCAATTTTGCCCTCAATTCCTCTTTCACCAAACCCTGGCGCAACTACTACCCCGTGCAAATGAGATAAAACTGAAGACACTTTACCCGATTCAAGGGATTCAGAATGTATGCATTCAACCTTAACAGCAGTGCTGTTTTCAGCACCCGCATGGATAAAAGATTCTAAAATAGATTTGTAAGAATCTTGAAGTTCGACATATTTACCAATCAAGCCAATTCTGATGGTATTTTCTGGGTTTTTATGACGAAATAAGAATTTATTCCACTGACTTAACTCAGGTTCTTTCCATTGAAAGCCAAACTTTTTAAGTACGACTTTGTCAAGACCTTCCTCCAACATTAAGTTGGGCACGTCGTATATGGTTGATGCGTCAATCGACTGAATGACGGCATCTTGAGCGACATTACAAAATCTAGATATTTTTGACCTGATTTTTGTCGAAAGTTCATGCTCGGTTCGACATACCAACACATCGGCCTGAACCCCACTTTCCATCAAGGTTTTAACACTGTGTTGGGTGGGTTTTGTTTTCAATTCACCTGCTGCTGCTAGGTAGGGGATAAAAGTCAAGTGGATCACCAGAACATTTTCATAGCCTAATTCCCATTTCATCTGACGCACAGCTTCGATGTAAGGTAAGGATTCAATATCTCCAACAGTCCCTCCTATTTCTGTGATTACGATGTCATAATCACCGGACTTTCCGAAAACCTGAACTCTTTCTTTTATCTCATTGGTGATGTGAGGGATGACCTGCACTGTTCGACCTAAGAATTCACCTCTTCTTTCCTTATCGATTACACTCTGGTAGATTCTCCCTGTGGTCACGTTATTGGCCTGGGAGGTTGGAACATTGAGAAATCGTTCGTAATGACCTAAATCCAAATCTGTTTCGGCACCATCATCTGTAACAAAACACTCACCGTGCTCGTAAGGATTTAAAGTTCCTGGATCGATGTTGATATAAGGATCGAGTTTTTGAATAGTAATTCTAAAGCCTTGGGCTTGAAGGAGTTTTGCTAAAGAAGCGGCGACAATGCCTTTTCCAAGTGAGGAACTCACGCCTCCGGTTACGAATACATACTTGGTGTTTGGCATAATGCGTTTTTGACGCTAACAAATTTAAAAAAATAGTCTCAGAAACAGTCAGTTTCTTTTACAAATCAATGAACAATAGCGATAATAGAACAATGCCGCTCAAATCACCCCCAACAGAAGTTACAATTCACACGAATGTCAGGATGCAAACTATGATGCACCGGACAGGTTTTAGCGGTGTGTTCTAGTATTTTTCTGTGCTTGTCTGAAACGTCTTTGGGAAGCGACATATTGAGGTGAATCTCAGAAATGCGTCGCGGCTTATCCGCCATAACCTTGGTTACTTCGCAACTTGATCCTTTGAGCTCAACACCCATCGCGTCTGCCTTAATGGCCATTACGGTTAGCATACAGTCCGCCAAGGCAGTCGCTACGATATCTGTTGGAGAAAACGCTGAAGCCAAGCCGTGATTGTCCAATGGCGCATCGGTGATGAAGATCTTGCCCGAAGACAAGTGTGTGTTTTCTGTTCTCAATTGACCAAGGTAGGCTACTTTTGAAGTCATTTCGATAGTATTTTAAGTTCGTAATTGTCATATGCAACAACAAAACAGCTCACATTCTCATATCCACCGTTAGGCAATTTTTGATATTCAAAGTTATTTTCAAGCAAATCAGCCACCATTAGATTACCAACAGACTTGTATAAATTAGAATGCATTCCAAGTCTGTAGAGCAAATCAAGGGTCAAATCGTAAGCTCGAACCGCATATCGGTTTGGATAAGCATGGAATCTTTCTTGAAAACGATCGACAAATTCCTCACTCCGCAAAGCGTCCATGGGTCTGTTGATTGTTGCGTAACTAAACCTCAAATTGTTTTTGTATGAATTTGAAAAGTCTTCATTTTCAAAAGCTGGATTAAAGTGGGTTGTCGCGAGCGAAATTTCACGTTGCGAGGTTAACAAACCATTTAAAATGCTAGCAACGTTAGATGCAAAACCTACATTATCGGTCTCCAAAATGACCATATTATGTCCGTTGATCAGATTGTTTCTCATTTCTTCAACGGTTAAAAAATAACTGTCTGCTCCGCTTTTAGACACTCTGGAGAAAACCATTCTGGCTTCAGGAAATTGAGTTTTCAACTCATTGGAACGACTGCGGTTGGCTCTGTCAGAAACTATGACAATTTGATCAACAGTGTCATCGTTTTGGATTTGAGAAATTATGGCATTTTTCAATTGAAGGTCAGAAGGAATGCTTTGAAAAATATTTTCTCTATTTTCTCTGGGTAAGGTGAAAGGCGCAATACACGGTACTTCATCCGAACTCAATTTGATAGCTGTTTCGTCAAACAAGCCAGGGTCAATTGGTCCTACAATTGCATCGTAATAACCAAAATCTCTAGAATTCAACACTTTGTTTAAAGTAGATTTGTCATTGGCCGAATCAAAAACATCTACCGTTACGGTCAATCCCGCTGCTTTGGCATCTTCCAAAGCCAAAGCCATCCCGCTGTAAAAATCCAAAGACAGACCTAAAAAACTGCGATTGGAAAACACATTTTTAAGTGCAGACGGATCATTCACACTGTAATTGTCCAACTGAAAAGGCATAATAACCGCTAATTTCTTCTCGGACAAATCTGCGAATTTCACTTGAGGAATTCTTTCGGTCGTCTCGGAATCAGGTTTTGGTGATTCGATAATTTGCTTGGGTAACTTGAGCACCATGCCTGCTATCAAGCCCTTTTCCCTAAGAATAGGGTTCCACTCCATGATTTCTTCTCTAGTAAAACCTAAAGTTTGTTCTAGTTTTAAATAACCGATTTTGGGTGGGACCTCATAATAGTAATAATCTAGGTCTTCTGTGTTTGGATCGACAGAAGATTTGTTCGGGACGTTAATAATTTGACCAGAAGCAAGAGTTTCAGGCAAATCTGGATTGATCAATTCTAACTGTGCTATACTGATTCCAAATTTTTGAGAGATTCTCCACTTCCCTTCTTGAGGCTGGACTTCATAAGACTTGAGCCCATTCCCAATATAACTGGAAACCATCTCAGTGCGATATATTGGGATTTTAATTTTCATTCCGCGTTGCAGACCTTGGTTGTTCAGCTCGCTGTTAAACGCCAACAATACTGATTGGTCAATCCCATACTTTTGTGAGACACCAAATACAGTTTCACTAGCCTTGACTTTGTGCAACTTAAACCGACTGAACACTTGTTTAGGCAATTTGATTGGCTCCGTAAGTCTGTAGGTTTCTGGAATCAGTACTGTATTGCCTTCAACTAAGTTATTGTTCAAATTCTTATTCAGTGCTAACAAATCATCGAGGGTAACCTCATACAATTCGGTGAGCAAAAGTGCAGTATCGCCAGTTCGGACTTTGTGAGATCTTAATTTTTGGCTGTAAGAAAAGGTGGTTGATAATAAACCAATACAAACAAAAAGTGCGATATGTCGTAAACAGAGATTCATCTAGTAGGTTTTTATTCCCATTCTATAGTTGCGGGTGGTTTTGAACTAATATCATAGACTACACGATTGATGCCACTAACGCGATTGATGATGGCGTTAGAGACGTCTTGTAAAAATTTATACGGTAAATCGACCCAGTCGGCAGTCATACCGTCAGTGCTTTCAACGGCTCTCAAAGCAACACATTGCTCATAGGTTCTTTCGTCTCCCATCACACCTACGCTGTTGACAGGTAAAAGAATTGCCCCAGCCTGCCATACCTTGTCATACAACTCCCAATCCTTTAGAATTTGGATAAAAATGGCGTCGACTTCTTGTAAAATACTAACTTTTTCGGGCGTAATGTCTCCCAAAATTCTAATGCCCAGTCCAGGTCCTGGAAAGGGATGTCGGCCCAAGATTTGTGCTTCTAATCCTAATGCCGCTCCAACTCGTCTCACCTCATCTTTGAACAATAACTTGAGGGGCTCGACCACTTTGAGTTTCATAAAGTCGGGCAAACCGCCCACGTTATGGTGGCTTTTGATTGTAGCCGAAGGCCCTCCTGAGACAGAAATACTTTCAATGACGTCTGGATAGATCGTTCCTTGGGCTAACCATTGGACATTTTCAATTTTATGAGCCTCTTGATCAAAAACTTCTATAAAGGTTCGGCCAATAATTTTTCTTTTGGTCTCGGGATCACTTTCTCCAGCCAAAGCGTCCATAAACTGTTTTGACGCGTCGACACCAATGACATTTAGCCCTAATCCTACATACTGATTGAGCACTTGTTGGTATTCATTTTTGCGAAGCAATCCGTTATTGACAAAGACGCAAAAGAGGTTCTTTCCTATGGCGCGATGCAACAAACTAGCCGCTACAGTGGAGTCGACTCCTCCAGAAAGACCTAATAGAACTCTGTCGTTGCCCAATTGAGATTTCAAATTGTCAATAGTCATTTCAACAAACGAATCTGGTGTCCAGTTTTGTTTCAAATGGGCAATATCTAATAAAAAGTTCTTTAAAATTTGAGTGCCATGTTCCGAGTGATATACTTCAGGATGAAATTGAATGGCATAAGTGTCTTCGCCCTGAATGGTGAATGCAGCATTAGCCACATCCTTCGTGCTGGCCAAAAGCTCCCCATGCTCAGGCAGCTTATTGATGGTATCGCTGTGACTCATCCAAACCTGACTATCCATTGGCACTCCTTTTAGGAAATCACAATTTTGATCGACGTAGGTCAAATTGGCTCTGCCGTATTCTCGTGTTTTTGAACTCCCCACTTCCCCTCCAGAAAAATGAGCCAAATATTGAGCGCCGTAGCAAATGGCCAATAGGGGCTTTTTCCCACGGATTTGCGAAAGATCAGGAATCAAAGCTTGTTCTGATCTCACAGAGAATGGACTCCCCGACAAAATCACTGCTTTGTAAACCTCTAGGTTATCGGGAATCTTATTGTAAGGAACAATTTCAGAATAAATGTTCAATTCACGAACCCTTCGGGCAATTAATTGAGTGTATTGGGAGCCAAAGTCTAAAATTAGTACCTTATCGTTCATGGTCAAAAATAAGCATTGATTTTTAGTTGGTCTTGTTTATTGATCCTAATTTATTCACAGCGCTATGATATAAAATCCTTGAGTCATGGGATCTATGGATTCTTGCAATTGGGACTTAAATTTTGTTCCAAATTCGTTATAAAATGAAGCAAAATTGAGGTGTCTTTCTTGCATTTTACCACTGGGATTCACCTCGTGATATTGTCCTTCTACACGCTGAATGGATTGAAAATGCATCTTATTTTGGGCCCTTAACCAGCGTTTTTCCAAATTTTTGAGTCCCTTATTTTGCTTGCTCAACTGGGCTTCCACCGCCGACATAAAAGAGGGGTCAGTAGCTTCGGCATGCGTCTTGAGGATTCTGAATTGCCGATCTAACTGTTCATAAAGCCCTCTAAAATCAGGACGACTTTCTCCACTTTTTAGCGCAAATTCATCTGTCAATTCCTTCAGAGGACGCAAGAAATCTTTACCAGACAGTCCTAATTTCTCCCATTTTTGTTGCTGCTGCTTGGACACCAACAAAGCGCTGTTTCTGATTTTTAAAATCGGGAAGACAATATTTTGAGAACCAAAATATGACTTTAACTGAAGCCAATAAGCGATTTCGGCTCCTCCACCGACATAGCACAGGTTTGGCAAAACAACCTCTTGATACAAAGGCCGCAACAAAGCATTTGGAGAAAATCGCTCTGGATGAAGTTCCATTTCATTGAGTAACTCTTCTTCTGACCATTTATAATTAGAGCCTGAGGAAACAAATCCATTGTCGAGTCGTTCTATTCTAACTCTTGAGTTCTGAGTCAAACAGAACAGGTTTAAAGGTCTGGGGTTCACTTGTTTGTGATAGTGTTCCGATAATTTTTCAGAGGTCTTCTCAATTTTTTCAAATGAAGTTTGTTGCAACAATTCTTCCCTCAGAAATGGCAAGAAAAGGGTTTTCAGTTTGGGATGGTCTGCGTCAAGAATAACCAAACCATCTTCGCCAAACAACTCATTCACTAAATACCTCGTTGCTGAAGACAAGTTGGAATGATTCTGGTAACTTCTTTCGAACAAGGAAATCAGATACTCGCCATTAATACCCGGCTTCAAGGTTCGCTTGAGCAGATCGAGCACAGGTTCTATTCCTGTCGTATCCCTTCTTCCAACAGGACCAAGATTGAAGCCTTTCCACTGAATTGGCTGGTCTTGAACGTAAAAATGATTAATTTCCTCAAAATCATGATCTTCTGTCGCCATCCAGAAGACGGGGACAACAATTTTTCCATGGGTGGTGCTCAAATGAGCGGCTAATTTTATCGTATCAATGATTTTGTACCAAAAATAGAGTGGCCCTGAAAAAAGATTCAATTGATGTCCTGTGGTAACCGTAAAGGTCTCTAGTGACCCCAGAGCATCTATGTTTGCAGATGTTTTAGAAGATACAGTCAAGTCTGCATACTGTTCTTTCAGAACTTCAACTAAAATGTTGCGGTGATCAAAAGGAAAATTGGCAGCCTTTTCAATCATTTGAGGAGCAAAACTGTCCGGATGAAAAGGTCTATGAAAAAACGATTCTAAGTCAGGATGTGAGTCGGAATAATCTTCAATTAATTTTGAAAATCTACGGGTATCCTTAAAACTGAGACAATCACTTGACATGAGATGCAAATTGCTGGTAAAGATAGGACAGTTTAATTATTTAAGCCTTAGTGGGCTAAAATTTAAACACATTATATATCTTTAACTCATTACAAATAAACCAACTCATGAAACAAATCACTTCATTTCTTGCGGCATTTTTTATTACCTTTCTTCTGAGCGCTCAAACCTTGATGTCACCCTCCGAGTTTTTGGGATACGATATAGGCACTCAGTTTAGTCGTCACCATAGAGTGGTAGAATATTTTCAATATGTCGCTGCTCAGTATCCTGGCCAAGTTCAACTCAAACAGTATGGCTCGACCTATGAAGGACGGCCCTTGTATTTGGCCACAGTGACAAGTGCAAGCAATATGAGTCAAATTGAATCGATTAGAGCGGCTCATTTATCTCAAACTGAATCGACTCAAAATTCGAGCAGCACTGGAGTGGTGTGGTTGAGCTTTAATGTTCATGGCAATGAAGCCTCGAGTACAGAAGCATCCATGCAAACGATTTTCGAGTTGCTGACCAAACATCAAGATTACTTGGACAATACGGTGGTCTTGATAGACCCTTGTGTGAATCCAGATGGACGTGACCGATATGCCAATTGGTTTAACCAACAAACAGGAAGTCCCTATGACAACGACCCAGGATCCATTGAGCACAGTGAACCTTGGCCTGGCGGAAGACCCAACCATTACCTTTTCGATTTGAACAGAGACTGGACATGGGCCAGTCAAATCGAAACACAATATCGACTTAAGGTTTATCATCAATGGCTACCTCACGTACACGTGGATTTTCACGAGCAAGGCATCAATGAACCGTATTACTTCGCTCCTGCTGCAGAACCATTCCACGAAATTATTACCGATTGGCAAAGAGAATTTCAAACTCAAATCGGGAAAAATAACGCCAAATATTTTGACCAAAATGGATGGCTCTATTTCACACGAGAAAGGTTTGATTTGCTTTATCCTGCCTATGGAGATACCTATCCGACTTACCTTGGAGCCATAGGAATGACCTACGAGCAAGCTGGCCATGGCATGGGTGGACTAGGCGTAATCAATGACGAGGGCAAAGAGCTTACTCTGGTTGATCGTGTCAAACATCACACTGTAACGGGATTATCGACTGTCGAAATGACTTCAAAAAACGCAGATCGATTGAACAAAGAATTCAAATCGTTTTTTGACAACAAAGAAATCGATGTAAAAAGTTATGTCCTCAGAGGCAACAAAGACAAAAAGCAGGCCTTAATGGATTTATTAGATAAGCACCAAATAAAATACGGCAAAGCCCAACAAGGTAGTGCCAGCGGATATGATTACAACAACATGAAAAATGCTCAATGGCAATTGTCTTCTAACGATTTAGTAGTTCCAGCGACACAAGCCAAAGGCAAAATGATCAAGGTACTTTTTGAGGCCAATGCGAAACTTTCGGACTCATTGACCTACGATATTACAGCATGGAGTTTGCCATATGCCTATGGCTTGAATGCCTTGGCCAGTCAAAAATCGGTCAATTTCAACCCAGTTGTGGTGGACAAACCATCGAATTCAGCCAACTCAACTGCTGTCGGATACTTGGTTGAGTGGAATAGCTTGAGTGACGCCAAATTTCTAGCCGACTTGCTTCGACAAAAAGTCAAGGTGAGATTTACTGAAAAACCAATGTCAACTGCGGGAAAATCGTTTAACCGGGGTGCCTTAATTATTACCAGAGGCGACAACGATCATCTTTCAAATTTCGATCAATTGGTCACTGGCGTTGCTAACCTGCATTCGCGTCAATTGACAGTCGCTACTTCTGGATTCTCAACTTCTGGACCCGATTTTGGTTCTCCAGATATCAAACTCGTCAATCCTCCCAAAGTGGCCATGTTGGCAGGTAACGGCACCTCTTCATTGAGTTATGGGGCGCTTTGGCATTTCTTTGATCAGCAGTTAAAATATCCCGTCACTAGAATTGACACCAACGATTTTTCCTCAACTGATTTGAGCAAGTTTTCGACTCTGATCATTCCAGAAGGCTATTACGGCAGACAATTGAACGAGAGAAATATGGAAATGCTCAACGACTGGCTCTCCAAGGGAGGGAATATGATTGTTATTGGCCGTGCAGCCCAATCTTTCGAAGGTCGAGATGGATTTGGTTTAAAGTCCAAAGAAAATAAACCTGATGAGTCAGACCCCCTATTGCCCTACGATAAACGAGAGCGCGAGAGCGCCAAGAATTTAATTACTGGTGCGATTTTCAAAATAAAACTTGACAATTCACACCCATTAGCATTTGGTTACGACGAGGACTATTTTTCTTTGAAACTCGACAGCATGAGCTACGACTATTTGCAAACGGGTTATAATATTGGTTATCTTACAGAAAATACTCAAAAAGCTTCTGGATTTGCAGGAAGTAAGGCCTTAAAATCTATGAGTAAGACCTTGGTGTTCGGGGAAGAAAGTCACGGAAGAGGCAGTGTCATTTACATGATTGACAACCCCCTATTCCGCAGCTTTTGGGAAAATGGCAAGTTGCTGTTGTCCAATGCCATATTTTTTGTAAACAATAATATGCCCGAACTTTAAGTAGATTAAAAATCAAATGATTAATAGCGGAGGGCCTAACCTCCGCTATTTATTTTTGTATCAGTTAGTGACAAATCTTAAACCTTTTAAAGAAAGACTGGTCATACCAGAGTAATTTCATAATTATGTACAAATCCATATCATTCGCTGCTATAGTCCTTTTGGTATCGTGCTCGTCCAGTGACGAACAAGCACAGGGGACAACAAATATCGCTGATGCATTGGCTGGTTTAAACCTTCCTTCAAGTCCCTACAACTACTCCAATCAGACAATTCCTGGTTATATTACGAAAGACAACACTCCCATTGGTCAATCCATAGACGACAATGTCGCGACACTTGGAAGGGTTCTTTTCTATGACACGAATTTATCTGTAAACAATAGTGTCTCTTGCGCCAGTTGTCATCAACAATCTTTAGCTTTTAGTGATGAAGATGTCCAAAGTTCTGGTTTGTCAGGAGGCCTAACTGGTAGGCATGCAATGCGATTGATTAATGCCAGATTTTCCAATGAGTCCCGTTTCTTTTGGGACGAACGTGCCGTCAATCTTGAAGATCAAGTAACCCAACCCATTCAAGATCATGTCGAAATGGGATTTAGCGGTACGGATGGAGACCCCAACCTCGACGATTTAATCACAAGATTGAATGGACTGAGTTATTATCCCGTACTATTCAACTATGCTTTTGACAGCAGCGAAATCAACGAAGAAAAAATTCAAAGGGCATTAGCCCAATTCGTGCGAAGCATTCAATCCTTTGATTCTAAATACGATGTTGGTCGAGCAAGTGCTCCTAATGACCTTGCGCCATTTTCAAACTATAGTGCCCAAGAAAATTTGGGCAAAACGCTTTTTTTGAATCCATCCAATATGGATGGCGCTGGATGTGCAGGATGTCATGCTCCACCTGAATTTTCTATCGATCCTCAATCGTTAAACAACGGAATAATATCCTTGGCTGGTAGTGCTTTAGGAACCGATTTGACCAACACTCGAGCACCGTCCTTGAGAGATGTTACCAACGGTCAAGGCGTCATCAATGGTCCATTGATGCACAACGGTGCGTTTACAGACTTATTACAAGTTGTGAATCACTACAACAATGTAACGGTCAATGCCAATATCGACAACCGCTTGCGTGGTCCAAACAATCAAGGACAACAATTGAACCTTACTGAAGCCGAAAAACTGGCCTTGGTGGCTTTTCTCAACACACTTTCTGGAAGTAATGTCTATTCAGACGTCAAATGGTCCAATCCTTTTCAGTAGAAGAACTTTATCCTGGTGGATTTTTGACTTAAACTACTGTTGAGTTTCCCAAAAACAATAACTTGCAGCAGCATTAAACGCAGTTGTAACATTGCCTATTTTGGAAAATCCTGTACTTTCTGTTGTCATACCTGTTCACAACGAAATGGAGAACATCCTTCCTTTGAGCAATAAGCTTTTGGAGGTACTCCAAGATTTTTCATCCGAACTCATTTTTGTTGATGACGGGTCCACAGATGGAACTATCAGAAATATTAAAGCAATTACAAACTCAAGAATCATCTTGGTAGAATTGAATAAAAGATTTGGGCAAAGTATAGCTTTAGCGCGTGGTATTGAGATTGCTAAGGGAAAATATATAGTGACAATTGACGGAGACCTACAAAATGACCCCAAAGACATTCCAAAACTTTTAGAGCTGATCCAGACCAACCAATGGGATTTGATAACGGGAATTCGAATGAACCGACAAGACAACATCATAAGAACAGTCCCTTCTGTGGTTGCCAATGCTATAGTGAGATTTTCCACACGTCTAAGGGTCAAAGACTTGGGATGTGGCCTAAAAGTTTTTAATGCAGAATTGGCCAAATCGCTTCCGTTTTACGGTGAGCAGCATCGGTACATTACACTAATAGCGCACCTTAAAGGCGCCCGTATCTCAGAAACACCCATTTCACATCATCCGCGTCTTTCTGGCGCATCCAAATACAATTTAGGTCGCACGTTCAGGGTTGTGGGTGATTTGATGATCATTCTATTGCAAAATAAAAACCTTAAACTATTACTCTCTTCCTTGGGTTTGATTGGTGGGATATTCTTTGCAATAGGCTGTGCAGTCGGACTATATTTAGTATTTTTAAGCCCTATGCAGGGAACAGGTTCGGACATTTATTGGATTTGGATAGGAATGCTCAATGCGGTCTTCGGACTGCATTTATTTGGTTTAGGTTTGCTTTACAAATCAAGAGAAAAGTCTTTTGAAGAGTCGATTCAAGGTAAAGTTGGGCAGATTAAAACAGTAACTACTCTCTATGTCGGCTCGTAAAATAGTAGGAAAGATTTTTCAACTCGGCATCACTGCATTCTGTGTTTACTATACGGTAAGTAACATCAATGGATCTCAATTGTTGGTATCTCTTCACAACACACAGTTACCTTACATCGCAGCTGCACTTCTCTTGTTTGTTTTATCTCAAGCTGTTTCTTCCTTCCGTCTGTATAACATTTTCAGACTATTCCATTGCCGTATTTCTTGGCAAACCAACCTGAAACTTTATGCAGCTGGACTATTCTATAATTTCTTTCTCCCAGGAGGTGTAGGTGGCGATGCCTATAAAGGCTATCGCTTGCGACAGATATTAGCATGGCCCGGCAAACAGATTTTGAAGATGCTGTTTCTCGACAGAGCTATTGGTTTTGGTGTTTTGGGGGTGATGATTGTGGTTTTAGACAAGGCTGGAATGATAACACCCCTATTCGAATTAAGACTTTTCTTTGGTGTAGTTTTAGCTGTTGCGGGATATACTATTACCAAATATTTGTTCAAAAGTCAGCATGTCTATTGGCTCACATTTGGATTTTCTGTGCTAGCACAACTTCTCCAAATTTCGGCAGTCATCTTGATTATTAAGGGAATGGGAATTCAAAGCTCGGTTGGGCTAATGGTCTGGATATTTTTAATTTCTTCAGCAGCTGGAATCATTTCGTTTGCTGGAATTGGTGTAAGAGAATTTTTATTTTTGAGTAGTGCCAGCATTCTTGAACTTTCTGGAGAAACGTCTGCTACTGTTGGACTTTGGATTTCCATCATTGGGGCCATTGTATCTTTTATGGGAGGCTTTTTTATTCTTTTTCCTAAACGACAACAACTAGAAAGTGAAGTCAGCTTGAAAGCCGATTAGTATTTCAACACACCGTAAAGGTCGTAATCAGCAGCTTCCTGAATTTGAACTTCTACAAAAGTACCAGGAGATAAATAAGCTTCAACATTCGAAATATGGACCAAATTATCAACGTCAGGGGAATCAAATTCCGTACGACCCACATAATATTGACCCTCTTTTCTGTCTATCATGACTTTTAAGACTTGTCCTACTTTCTGCTGATTGAGCTCCCAAGAAATTTGTGACTGAATTTCCATGATCTCATTGGCTCTCTGTTGTTTAACCTCAGTTGGGACATCATCAACCAATTCAAAAGCCTTAGTATCTTCTTCATGAGAATATTGAAAACAACCCAAACGTTCAAAACGCATCTCCTGAACCCAATTTTTAAGCAATTGAAAATCTGCCTCAGTTTCTCCAGGATACCCAACGATTAAAGTCGTACGGATAGCCATATCGGGCACGGCTAAACGGAATTCTTTGAGTAATGCGGTTGTTTTGGCCATGGTAGTACCGCGTCTCATACTTTTCAAAACACTGTCGGAAATATGTTGGAGTGGAATGTCAATATAATTGCAAATTTTGGGCTCGTTTCGCATGATATCTAATACCTCCATAGGAAAACCCGTTGGAAAGGCGTAATGCAAGCGAATCCACTCAATACCATTGACTTTTACCAACGCCTTTAGTAAATCTGCCAATCGACGTTCTTTGTAAAGATCTAATCCGTAATAAGTTAGATCCTGAGCAATTAGAATAAGTTCCTTCACGCCTTTTGCGGCAAGTTTTTCGGCTTCCATGACTAAATCCTCTATGGGGGTCGATCTGTGCTTCCCTCTCATCAGCGGTATTGCACAAAAACTACAAGGACGATCGCAACCTTCTGCAATTTTCAAATAGGCGAAGTTCCTTGGAGTGGTAGTCATGCGTTCACCGACAAGTTCGTGTTTGTAGTCGGCGCCAAGCGCGCTGAGCAACTGTGGCAATTCGGTTGTTCCAAAATACTGATCCACATCAGGAATTTCTTTAATCAAGTCCGGCTTATAACGCTCACTCAAACAGCCAGTAACAAATACCTTGTCCACCAGTCCATCTTGTTTTTTTTGAACATATTCGAGAATTGTATTGACACTCTCTTCTTTGGCGTTATCAATAAACCCACAAGTATTTATAACCACAATATTACCTTCACCTTCATGGACAACATCCTTTCCATTGGCGTGCAACTGCCCTAGTAGCACTTCACTATCATAGGTGTTTTTGCTGCACCCAAGAGTGATGACATTGATGGTGTTTTTTACTATGGTCTTTGTTCTCAAAATTTAAATGTGTAAAAAAAGAAAAGCTGCTTCCGAAACAAAAGCAGCTTTAATTTTCATTAAAACGTCAACTTATTTTTTCTTGAAAAAGTTGTCTACTTCTTCAGGTATCATAATGCTTTCAACAAAGGTATAAGCACCAGACTTAGGTGATTTTACCATGTTAATCGCTTTGGTTAATCGACTTGATCCAGTTTGTAAGGTTGCTACAGATTTTTTTGCCATGATTCAATTATTTAATTTCCTTGTGAACGGTCATGCGCTTAAGAATCGGATTGAATTTCTTAATTTCCATGCGATCTGGAGTGTTCTTTTTGTTTTTAGTGGTAATGTACCTTGATGTTCCTGGCATACCAGATTCTTTATGCTCTGTGCATTCTAGAATAACTTGTACGCGATTGCCTTTTTTAGCCATGACTAAATTATCTTAATATTATTTTATAAAGCCTTTTTGACGAGCATCTTTGAGTGCCGCTGCAATACCAATTTTGTTGATGGTTTTCAAGGCAGATGTAGACACTTTTAAAGTGATCCAACTATCTTCTTCTGGAATGTAGAAGCGCTTTTTGATCAAATTAACACCAAAGGTGCGTTTAGTTTTATTCATGGCATGGGAAACATTGTTTCCTGTCATTGCCTTTTTTCCAGTAAGTTCACAAACTCGTGACATGGCGTTCCTTTTAATTCAAACAGGGCGCAAATCTAGTAAATTTATACGTCCCCTCAAACTTCTTTTGAAGCATTTTTTAATAATTCGTTGTAGAGCAGTTCAAACGCCTTATTTATGGCCTTGTTTATTACCCTTTCCCTACTGTTTCCAAACTGAAAGCTGTAGGAGTCAACCCCTGTTGGAGTAGCCAATGCCATGCAAACAGTTCCTACAGATACTCTGCCTTCTGAAGTGGTAGGGCCAGCATTTCCCGTTGTAGAAATGGCGTAATCGGATTTAAATAAAATCTTGGCCTTGTGTGCCATTTGAATGGCTACTTCTTCACTCACCACTCCATGGTCCTTGATCAACTGTCCTTCAACTCCGAGCACTTGCTCCTTGATTGAAGTAGCATAGCTCACCAGACCTCCAACAAAATATCTGGAGGCACCTGGAAACGAAGTCAGTCGCTCGGCAATCGCACCGCCAGTGCAACTTTCGGCTAGTGACAAGGTTTGACTCTTCTTAACCAGCATTTCTCCAATAATCGTTTCAATAGACCGATCGTCCTCAAAACCTACAAAAATATCCTCAATCAACGGCAATAACTCGTCAATTGCTGTTTGCACTTTTGATTCTACAAGCTGTTTGTCATGGTGGGTAGAAGACAGCCGCAAGCGAACTCTTCCTAGATTAGGTAAATAGGCCAGCTTTATTGATGGATCGAGACGATTTTCCCAATCAACAATGCGTTCTGCAATCATGCTCTCACCCATACCTTGAGTGAGCAATGTTCTGTTGACAATTACAGGCAATTGAAATCGTTGAATCAATCGCGGCAACAATTCCGTTGTCACAATTGACTTCATTTCATATGGCACCCCCGGCATAGACACAAATACAGTCTGGTCTTTTTCGATCCACATGCCTGGGGCACTTCCGTTTTGATTGGTCAATATCTCAGCTTTGGACAGTACCATTGCCTGATCCTTATTGACTTGTAACAACGGTTGTTTGATAAAAGATTTCCAAAGGTCTTCAATATGACCCAAAACTTTTTGACTCAAAACCAAAGTATCTTGAAAAAATTCTGCCAAAGTCTTTTTGGTAATATCGTCCTTTGTAGGGCCTAAACCGCCTGTGATGAGAACCAAATCAACTCTAGAATTGGCCAACTGAAGGGCAGAAAGAATAGCAGTTCTGTCATCGCCAATTGAAGTGATATACTTGACCTGTACACCTATTTTAGATAAAGATTTTCCGATATAGGCTGAATTGCTGTCGACAATTTGACCGATAAGAATTTCGTCGCCAATTGTAATAATTTCAGCGCGCATAATCTATTTTACTTTTATAGAAAACAACTGATGGCCTTCCAGTTCCCCCACCAATTGATCGCCAGAAGCCACTGGTCCTACACCAGCAGGCGTGCCAGTAAAAATGATGTCCCCTATCTTCAAAGTAAAATACTGAGACACGTAGGCAATGATCTCGTCAATGGTCCAAAGCATATGACTGCTTTGACCTTGTTGAACAATTTTTCCGTTTTTAGACAAACTAAATGACAAATCGGCGATGTCTTTTATGTAAGCTTTAGAAATCCAATCTCCTATTACAGCAGCCCCATCAAATGACTTGGCTTTTTCCCATGGAAGTCCCTTTTGTTTCAATTCGTTTTGAACATCTCTGGCAGTAAAATCAATTCCCAAACCAATTTCGTCATAATATTTGTGGGCAAACTTGGTGTCAATGTGCTTTCCTAGCTTGTTGATTTTTACCAGCACTTCGACTTCATGATGGATGTCATTAGAAAAAGTCGGAATCACGAAAGGCATTTTCTGGAGCAAAATGGCAGAGTCTGGCTTGATGAAAACCACGGGGTGCTCAGGTTTTTCATTCTTTAATTCTGCAATGTGATCCGTGTAATTTCGACCAATACAAATCAATTTCATAGCAGTGTATTTGGATTGGAATTTAAGGCATTCAGCTTTATTCCTGTTAAAACTTTTTTGGTGTAAAGAGGGAAATCCGAATTGAGGAGCCAGCTGAAATAACCAGGCTCACTTTCTAGCACTTGGGTAACAAGCCTCCCCTTGTGCTTTCCAAAATTGAAACAAATTCTTTGTTGATCGTCATAGCCGAGAAATCCAGCAAAATCAGCAAATTTTTGTCTTGTAGTAAAATCTGATAAAAACGTCACGTCGTTTTCAAGATCATCGTATCGATCCAGTTGGGCCTTTAATATTTCATACGTCGCAGCGGTATCAGCTTCAGCGGTATGGGCATTTTCGAGAGACTGTTGGCAATAAAATTGATAGGCTGCTGATAGGGTTCTTTGCTCCTTCTTGTGAAAAATGTTTTGAACGTCTATTGCCGAACGATTGCTCATGTCAAAATCGCACTCAGCCCTCAACATTTCTTCAGCCAGTAAAGGAATGTCAAAACGATTTGAATTATACCCCGCCAAATCAGAGTTTGCAATCAACCGACTAATTTCTCCTGCTAATTTCTTAAATGTTGGCGCTTCTGCGACCATTTCATCCGTTATCCCATGAACTGCTGATGCCTGTGGAGGAATTGGTTGTTCTGGATTTACAAGCCATCGATGAGACTCTTGGTGGCCTTGAGGGAAAACCTTTAGAACAGCGATTTCAACAATTCTATCTTTAGTAATATCAACCCCTGTTGTTTCTAAATCAAAAAAACAAATAGGTCGATTGAGTTTTAAATTCATTCGATATTGATTATGTTATGGTCAAATATTAATCGCTTTTTAAACACTGCGATTTTCATCCCAAGCCTCTAAATACAGCTTGACGGCTTGAACAAACTGACCTCCAAGAGCACCGTTGACTACCCTGTGATCGTAAGAATGAGACAAAAACATTTTATGTCTAATTCCAATAAAATCCCCTTCTGCAGTTTCTATAACCGCAGGCACCTTTCTTATGGCTCCAAGAGCCAAGATACCCACTTGTGGTTGGTTGATGATTGGCGTTCCCATGATACTACCAAAAGTCCCAACATTCGTTACGGTATAGGTGCCATCTTGAATGTCCTCGGGTTTAAGTTTATTGTTTCTGGCGCGATTGGCCAAATCATTGACGCGTTTGGAAAGGCCTCTTAAATTGAGTTGGTCGGCATCTTTGATTACAGGGACAATGAGGTTACCATCGCCTAATGCGGTTGCCATACCAAGGTTAATATGTTTTTTAATGATGATTTGATCACCTTGAACAGAAATATTCATCATTGGAAAATCGCGCAATGTTTGAGCGACTGCTTCCATAAATATGGGTGTAAATGTTAATGGCTCTCCTTCTCGCTTCAAATACTCATCTTTGACTCGAGTTCTCCAGTTCCATATTTTGGTTACATCTACTTCAACAAAAGACTGCACATGAGCCGATGTATGTATAGAATCTACCATGTGTTTGGCCACTAGTTTACCCATTCGGGACATTTCAATAATCTGATCCTCTCCACTGGGCAGAATCACTTGTGGCTCTGAAACAGGAGCATGTATAACCTCTTCGGCGGGTTGTTTTATTGGCTGCACTGATGATTGAGTGCGTTGTTCAATATAGTTTAGTATGTCGTTCTTGGTTACTCGACCGTCCTTGCCAGTTCCTGCAATTTGGCTTAGTTCAATTTGACTGACTCCTTCTGTTTTGGCTATATTTTTAACTAGGGGTGAATAAAATCTGCTATCCGCAGAGGATTGATCCAGCCGATTTACTTTCAACGGAGCAGCAACAGTTGCAACAATTTCTGGCGGAGAAGGCTCTGGTTCGGGTTCAGGCTCAGAAATTTCTTTTTGACCTTCCTTAGCTCCTTCTGTTTCGATTATGGCTAAAGTATCGCCAACTTGAGCAACCTGATCTACCTCGAAACACATCTCAACCAAAACCCCACTAACCTCGCTTGGAACACCACTATCGACTTTGTCTGTGGCAATTTCTAGGACATCCTCATCCAAACTTACGGTATCGCCAACTCCTTTCAACCAATTGGTCACGGTAGCTTCCGCCACACTCTCGCCCATTTTCGGTAATTTTAATTCGTATCGTGCCATATCAAAGAATGTCAAATCTTTCGCAAAATTAATTAAAATGCCTGAAAGGAACCCTTCAATAGCATTAATTCGTCCTAAAAATATATCGTCGAGCCAAGGCTGTTCGTGTTGTCACTGCCGACAGCAAATCGGGCTCCAGTTGGTATAAATTTAATTTGGTTTGTTTTCAATCTCGATTTTGAACATAAGGCCGATATGACATCGGCGTAGGAATACTGGGTCATGTCGACGAGATAAGTCTTCCGATCTTCACTAAAATCCAAGGATTCTTGACGTTTCTCCACTGCTAGAGAATCAAATTGAGATGCAGCACCTTTAGAAACAAGAATGATGGGGTAATTGGGGCTCAATACCTTGGCTGTCTGTCTCGGGAACAATTGAATCAAAAATTCCCCAATTGCAATGACAATATCCCTAACCCAATTGCGCTTAAAATGTTTAAAATAAAAAATCTTCATTGCACCAAAAAAGTTTTTGCGATAAGCTCCTTCCTTTAAAGCGCTTTCTCCCTTGAAATGAATGGCTATTGCTTGTCCGAAGTAATAATTGTTGAGTCCTGCGCTCCTCAGTCTCGAGGAAAAATCAATGTCTTCCCCATACATGAAAAAATTTTCGTCAAACCCTTTCATAGACTTGTAGATGTCGGTTCTCATCAGCATAAATGCACCAACTAAAACCGAAGTTTTTCCGACTTCATCCTGAGTTAAATTCTTGTTGTAATAATTATAATCAAGCCCAAAAAATTTCAACAGCGCAGTATTGAACGAAAGTTGGTTCCTTTTACTTTCTGGGAGAAAAACTCCCCTTCCATCAACCAGCTGGCAACCAACAGCGCCCAAATTTGATTGATTTTTTGCAAAATTCAATACATGATCTAGCGTGTCTTCGGCAAGAACGGTGTCAGGGTTTAGAATGCACACATATTCTCCCTTAGCCTTATCCATGGCTCTGTTATAGGCCTTGGCAAATCCGATATTTTGGTCATTCTGCATCCAAATCACATTTGGAAATGCTGTCAATATGCCTTCACGACCTCTGTCAGAAGATGCATTATCTATGACAATAATTTCGGCCTCAATTCTTGAAGTGGCTCGGGTAACACTATCAACACATAAATGAAGAAAATGGTGGAGATTGTAGTTGAGAATAATTACAGAGAGCTGCATGAAAGTGTGCTAGGATTTGATAGCCGTTTCAAATGGAATTCTGTTTTGAATACTGCGTCCCAATGTAATTTCATCGGCATATTCCAACTCATCTCCAACCGCTACGCCTCGAGCAATGGTGGTGACTTTAACCTCAGCTCCCTTGAGTTGACGAAAAATATAGAAATTAGTCGTGTCTCCTTCAATGGTTGAACTAAGGGCAAAAATCAACTCTTTTATCAAGCCCGATTCTACGCGTTTTACAAGTGATTCGATTTTCAAATCTTGCGGACCGACACCATCCATTGGGGATATTTTGCCTCCCAAGACGTGATAAAGTCCCTTGAAAGTTCCCGTGTTTTCTATAGCCATGACATCTCGGATGTCTTCAACTACACATACAAGGCTTGGATCCCTAAAACCACTGGCGCATATATCACATAATGATGTGTCGCTGATGTTGTGACATACGTCACAAAATTTAATCGTTTGTCTTAGGTTTAATAAAGCTTCGGCAAGAGTTTCGGTCTGATTTTTGGGTTGTCGTAACAGATGTAAAACCAAACGAAGGGCAGTTCGTTTTCCGATTCCCGGTAAATGGGACATCTCCTCTACGGCTTTTTCGAGTAATTTTGATGAGAACTCCATGGACACAAAAATACAATTTAAACTTGTTTGGAGTCATGAAAGTTCATTCCTTGAACTATCATTTGGAAAATGCTCAAAATAATCGCAATATTGCTGTAATAAGGCCATTATGACACCAACTCTTATTTTATTCGTTATTCTCAGTTATTTTGCCGTTTTGTACGGCATTTCACGCACCACTAGTCGTGACGACAGCAATCAAGCTTTCTTCAAAGCCAACAGGCAATCGCCTTGGTATTTGGTGGCGTTTGGAATGATAGGAGCATCGCTGTCTGGCGTCACCTTTATTTCTGTTCCAGGATGGGTAGCAGGAGCTCAGATGGGGTATATGCAGGTGGTGTTCGGTTATCTAGCAGGCTATATGGTAATTGCTTTTGTCCTCCTACCGATATACTACAGCCTAAACCTTACCTCTATTTATCAATATTTGGAAGAAAGATTTGGTCCTGTAAGTCACCGAACTGGCGCGTTTTTCTTTTTTATCTCAAGGGTTATTGGCGCAGCCTTTAGGTTGTTTCTTGTGGCCATTGTATTGCAACAATTTGTCTTTGACAATTGGAACGTCCCCTTTGAATTGACAGTCATCCTTTCGGTGATGCTTATCTGGGTATACACCTATCGAGGGGGTATCAAAACCATAGTTTGGACAGACACACTCCAAACCCTTTTGATGTTGATTGCAGTGGTCTTATCGGTTTATCTCATTCTTAATTTTTTGAACATTGGTTTTATTGACTTTCTTCGATCGGAAAGTTTTGACCAATACAATCAGATATTTTTTACTGATAATTTATTAGACAAAAATCACTTTATTAAATCCTTCACAGGAGGAATGTTTATTGCCATTTGTATGACTGGTCTGGATCAGGACATGATGCAGAAAAATCTCACCTGTCGCACTTTAAAAGACGCACAGAAAAACGTGGTTTGGTTCAGCTTGGTTTTAGTGATGGTCAATATGCTTTTTTTGATTTTGGGTGCCCTTCTTTTCATTTACGCGGACAGCGCTGGAGTTGCCCTACCTCTAATGGATGGAACCCCAAAAAGTGATTTGCTTTTTCCAGAAATCGCCTTGAATCAAGGTCTTGGAGGTACCCTTGCTGTAGTATTTTTGTTAGGACTAATCGCTGCAGCCTACAGCAGCGCCGATAGCGCCTTGACCGCACTGACTACCTCGTTTTGCGTTGATTTCTTAGCGATCGAAAAACGACCTGAAGGCCTTCAAAAAAGTTTGCGTAAAAAAGTACACATTGGGGTTTGTTTGGCTCTCATCCTGGTGATAATCAGTTTCAAATATTTTGTCGACCGCAATGTAATTGATGGTTTGCTGACGGTGGCAACCTATACTTACGGTCCGTTACTCGGGCTATTTGCATTTGGCATTTTGACCAAATACCAACTCAAAGACCGTTGGGTTTGGGTGGTATGTTTGATTTCTTTAGTGTTAATTACCGTTCTAGGAAATCTGCCTGCTTCGTATTTAGGAGGTTACCAATTGGGTTATGAATTACTGCCACTCAACGGTTTGTTGACCTTTCTAGGACTCGTATTGATTCGTCGCAAGTAGCACCAAGGTGCAAGCTACTTCTGATTGAATTCCAGATGACTCAAGCTCAGACTGCAAAACCTCGTTTTCTGTCCCAGGGTTGAATATCACCCTTCTTGGATTTAATTTTTTGATTTGATCTAACAAACCCTCTTGATGTTTCTTTCCCAAGTATAGCGTAACGGTATCAACAGAATTCGGTTCTGGCCAATTCGTTGAAATTTCAAGATGTTTAACTGTTCCAGAACGATTGCCTACGGCAATCACCTGATGACCATGTTTGAGTAACTCCACAATAGCCTTATAAGCGTATCTTTCTGGATTGTCACTTGCACCAAGCACTAGAGTAGTTAGTCCCATTTACCAGCGAAATATGGCACTAGCCCAAGTGAAGCCACTTCCAAATGCGGCCATAATAATGATATCATCATTTTTAACACGACCTTCTTGAACTGCCTCTGATAGTGCAATTGGTATGGATGCGGCCGTTGTGTTGCCATAGCGCATGATATTGTTATACACTTGGTCATCATTGAGCCCAAATTTGCGTTGAATAAATTGGGCTATTCTTAAATTCGCTTGATGCGGAATCAACAAATCAATGTCGGATGACGACAACCCATTGGCTTGTAGTGCCTCGTTAATTACTTCACTGAAACGAACAACGGCATGCTTGAAAACGAACTGACCATTCATGTAGGGGTAATAGGAGGTGTCTTCTGGATTGTTTTCCTTAATTAATCGATCGACCCATTTTCCGGTATTTGGCGCCAGCAGAGACAAATGTTCGGCATGAGCTCCTTCAGCATGCAAGTGAGTAGACAGTAATCCCCTGCTGTCGTCTTCACTTCTGGACAAGACCACAGCACCTGCTCCGTCGCCAAAAATTACAGTAACACCCCGTCCTCTGGTCGATTTTTCTAAACCTCCAGAATGATTTTCACTGCCAATTACTAAAATATTTTGATACATCCCTGTCTTGATGAATTGATCTGCTACTGACAGGGCATAAACAAAGCCCGAACATTGATTGCGAACGTCCAATGCTCCTATGGTAGGCATGCCAAGGATATCTTGAACCCTTACCCCTCCTCCAGGGAAGTACATGTCAGGCGATAGCGTTGCAAAAATGATGAAATCAATCTCTTCTTTTGAGACCCCAGCAGCCTTCATGGCGCGCTCTGCCGCTTTAGCACCCATAGTGGAGGTGTTTTCGCCAGACAAAGGATCAATCCAACGGCGTTCCTCAATTCCCGTTCTCTCTTGTATCCACTCATCGCTTGTTTCCATGAACTCAAGCAAATCAATATTTTTTATTACGCGTTCAGGAAGGAAGTGTCCACAACCTTTTATTCTCGATCTGTACATGATTCGCCATTTTTAGTTTCATTCCAAATATACACAATTGACAACTTTAACAAATGATGTCAGTTTGTCAGTTTCTAGCTTGTGGTATTTTTTTTGACATAGAGAATAAATTATAAAAAACAAACTCATGACAAAAGGAAAAATCAATGTATCGGTGGATAACATATTCCCACTCATCAAAAAATTTCTTTACAGTGATCACGAAATATTTTTAAGAGAGCTCATAAGTAATGCCTCTGATGCTACCCTAAAGCTCAAGCATCTGCACAAATTGGGCGAAGCTAAAATCGATTATGGCAGCCCAAAAATCGAGGTAAAGATTGACAAAAAAGCTGGTAAGCTTCACGTCATTGACCAAGGATTGGGCATGACTAAGGAAGAGGTCGAAAAATACATCAACGAGGTGGCTTTTTCAGGAGCGGAAGAATTCCTGGATCAGTACAAGGACAAATTAGAAGATTCTGGCATCATTGGTCATTTTGGCTTAGGTTTTTATTCGGCCTTTATGGTATCGGAAAAAGTAGAAATTAAGACCAAGTCCTATAAAAACGAACCTGCCGTTCATTGGTCATGCGATGGTTCTCCAGAATTTTCACTTGAGGAATGTGACAAACAAGATCGAGGAACCGAAATTATATTACATCTGGATAAAGATTCTAAAGAATTTTTGGAAGAGACAAGAATCAAAACTTTGCTCAACAAGTATAATAAATTTATGCCTGTTCCAATCAAATTCGGAACTAAGGTAGAAACCCTTCCTCTTCCAGAAGGTGCTGCTAAGGACGCCAAGCCAGAAACCAAAACAGTTGACAACATCATCAACAACACCAATCCAGCTTGGACGATTCCGCCAGCAGAATTAAAAGACGAAGATTACAAAGCTTTCTACCGAGAATTGTACCCCATGCAATTCGAAGCTCCTTTGTTTCAAATCCACCTCAATGTAGATTATCCCTTCAACCTGACAGGAATATTGTATTTTCCTAAGCTGAATAATGAATTAAATCTGCAAAAAGACCGGATTCAGTTATATCAAAATCAAGTTTTTGTTACTGACAATGTAGAAGGCATTGTTCCCGAATTTTTGACCATGCTAAGAGGTGTAATCGACTCACCTGACATCCCTCTCAATGTATCGAGGTCTTATCTTCAGGCAGATGGCGCAGTCAAGAAAATTTCATCCTACATCAGCAGAAAAGTAGCGGACAAACTTCAGGCGATGTTTAAAGAGGACCGCAGTGCGTTTGAAAACAAATGGAACGACATCAAAATAGTCATTGAGTATGGTATGCTCAGCGATGACAAGTTTAACGAGAAAGCCGATAAATTTGCATTATACCCAACCGTTGCTGAAGATTATTTCACCTTGGAGGAATTTAAGAATAAGGTCAAAGACCATCAGACCGATAAGAACGACAAGTTAGTTTTACTCTATGCCTCTAATGTTGAAGAGCAACATGGCTACATTGAGCAAGCCAAAATCAAAGGTTATGAGGTCTTACTATTGGACTCCCCTATTGTAAGCCATGTTATTCAGAAACTCGAGGCTTCCAATGAAAAGTTAAGTTTTGTAAGAATCGATTCGGATCACATTGACAACCTGATCAAGAAAGACGACACTGTAATTTCGAAACTGTCAGATGACGAAAAGACCAATTTCGAAGCCCTTTTGAAGAAACAAATATCGGAAGACAAGTACGCCGTCCAACTTGAAGCCATGGACAGCAGTGCGCCACCGTTTTTGATTACCCAACCGGAATTCATGAGAAGGATGAAGGAAATGCAACAAACCGGCGGAGGTGGTGGAATGTTTGGTATGGGAAATCTGCCAGAAATGTATAACTTAGTGGTCAATGTCAATCATGAATTGATTGGGAAAATATTGAGCACAAAAACAGCCGACAAGCAACAGCGTCTTATCAAACAAGGAGTTGACTTGGCCAGATTGTCCCAAGGCTTGTTGAAAGGCGAAGAGCTCACGGGATTTATTTCTAGAAGTTATGAATTAATTAAATAAATTAAACCACTTATACTGATTTCGGTTCGAATTAAAAGGATTCTTACACCACTTATAGCAATAGCAATAGTAATACAAGTCAACAATCTACATTTGACTATCCTTTTTTGACACCAAATCAAAAATTTAATCCTACTGAAAAAACATCATCTAACCTAAGGTGGTGTTTTTTTGTTCTTAATTAAAGGGATCACTCTCAATAATAAGTCCAATGGTTTTGCCGTTTTTGATTTACTTTTGACAAAACTTCACACCATGAAATGTGTTTCCTGTTTCTTCTTATTATTTCTTCAACTGACCTTTTCTCAAAATGTCGAAACTACCTCTGTTGATATTGCAATTTCGAAATATATTGATGGCACTCTTCTCACCCCTGCTGACTCTATTAAGATCAATACATTAGCGATAATTATTGGGGGGTCTGGTCCAACAGATAGGGACGGCAATCAAAATTTCCTTAAATGCGATGCCTTGAAAAAACTTGCAATAGATTTAACTAACCAGGGCTTCTCAACTTTCAGGTTTGATAAGCGGGTAGTGAAAGACCTCAAAAAAGGGATCTACGACAACGAATACCTTTTCGATGATTTTGTCAAGGACACCAGAGATATTGTTGATTTTTTCGAAGCCAATTTCGATTTTGATAAGGTAGTGCTGATAGGACACAGTCAGGGCAGCCTTATAGCCATGTTGGCCTCTTCCAAAGCCGATGGGCTTGTTTCGATTGCTGGGCCTGCAGAATCTATTGACGCAATCATTTCCAAGCAAATCAAGCAATCTGCTCCAGAGTATGCTGAGGCTGCTGATAAAGTATTGGCCTCTCTCAAGTCAGGTCAAATGGCAAATGAATATCCTTTTGTCCTAGCGAGTTTATTTAACCCCAGCATACAACCCTTTTTAATGAATTGGATGAGTTATAATCCAAAAGAAATTTTTTCCAAAATGATCATACCAAGCTTGATCGTCAGTGGCAGTAACGATTTACAAATTGACCCCGAGCAGGCTCAAATGCTTGCTGAGGCCAATCTCTTGAGCCAATTGATGATTATTCCAAACATGAATCACGTGCTGGTTGACGTTTCTAAAGATCCTTTGGAAAACGCCAAGTCATATAATGAACCTAAGAAACCCGTCAATGAGGAGCTCATTGCGGGGATTTCTAAATTTATAAAAAGCTTGTAATTACTTTAGAGCGGCTAGCTTGGCCTTCAATTTTGATTCTGCTGTGAGCAATTCTTGGCGAATTTCAGCAAAGTAACCCTTTTTAGAACGCTCGTCCTTGTCATTCAACTTTGATATCAAAATATCGAAAACCTCAATAGTTTCGTCAATAATTGCTTCTGTTTCAGGCGCCTTTTCTGAGGTGTTTTGGCTTTGCCATACTAGAGCAGATTCAATAACCTCACCAAGAGTGTTATTAATGTCTTTCTTTAAATCTTTAATCTTTGTCATATCATTTTGTTAAGAAGCTAAACATAAACTTCTAAGAGCTTGGCGTAACTCGTTTCAAATTCAAAACCCGCTACAGCCGCTGGAATGAGCAGGGTTTGGCCCTGAACCAAATTCCATTTATTATTGTTGAAATTTACGGTGAGATCCCCTTCTATGCAAATATATATTAGAAAAGAATCAAATTTATTTATAATTTCAATTTTTTCATTGATTTCCAGGTAGTTACAACTAAAATATGGGCATTCTACTATAGGAGTCGAAGCGTTAAAACTCTTGTTATAGCCCCTTCTAAAGTTTTTTGGGAGTTCAAAATTAATGGCCTCAAGAGCCAAATCAGTATGAAGCTCTCTCGGGCGACCACTATCGTCCAATCGGTTCCAATCGTATAACCTATAAGTCACATCACTGGTTTGCTGAATTTCTGCCAACATCACTCCTCCGCCAATGGCGTGAACTCGACCAACGTCAATCATAAAGGCGTCGCCAGGACTCACCTGCTCATAATTCATGACTGATGGTAAAGTACCATCTTCCAAATGCTGCTGATAAACAGCAGCGTTCATAGGTTGATTGAAGTCAACAATGATTTTGGCCTGTTCATCGGCTTGCATGATGTACCACATTTCATTCTTACCAAAAGAATTGTGACGACTTAAGGCCAATTCATCGTTTGGATGCAGCTGAATAGACAAGTCGGTTTTGGCATCAATAAACTTTATCAACAAAGGAAATTTTGAGCCAAACCTTTCGAAATTATGACCACCCAAAAATTCATCTTTATATTGCTCTACCAAATCGCTCAAGCGCATTCCACGAAAAGGCCCATCAGTAACAATCGAAACATCACCTTCAACATCGCTAATTTCCCAACTCTCACCAATGTGGTCCTCCTTGGTATTTTTGTTCAATAATTTTTCCAATTTATCGCCACCCCAAATTCTAGATTTGAGTATGGGTAAAAACATAAGAGGTTCTAGAGTTAATTGCGTCATGCTTGTTGATTCAGACCTTCATAAGTCACGAAATTCCTCGGGGTTTCGTACAAGGTGATTTTTAAACTCAATTCCTGTGCAAGATGTGGCTTCAATCGGTTATATATGACTACCGCAATGTTTTCGGCAGTAGGGTTTAGCAATTCAAATTCTGGAACATCCAAATTCAAATTCTTATGGTCCAAAGCGTTTTCAATCTCAGATTTAATCAAATCCTTTAGAATTTTTACGTCCATAACAAAGCCCGTATCAGGATCAATTGGACCTGTCACGCTGGCTATCAGTTCGTAGTTGTGACCGTGAAAGTTTGGGTTGTTGCATTTTCCAAAAACCTGATTATTCTTTTCTTCGCTCCAATCTGGACGAAACAACCGATGGGCTGCATTAAAATGTGCCTTTCTACTAACCGTAACTATCATGCCGACGCCTGTATATGTTCGTAAAACTGATCAAAAACTATTTTAAACCAAGCCGTATATTTTTCAGGAGAATCGGCTAAATCGCGCTTCAAATCATCAAGATTGACCCAGGCCCAATCTGCGACCTCTTCATCATTAACAAGGGGTTCTTGGTCGCAAACACCCACAATCACATGATCCAATTCATGTTCGGTTAACCCATTACCCATATCCGCTTTGTACAAAAATGTAAAGGCCTCTGTCAAGTCAGATGAGATTCCCATTTCCTCGTTCAATCTTCTATGAGCGGCAGAAAGGGAGTCTTCGTCACGACGTTGGTGACTACAACAAGTATTGGTCCAAAGTCCAGGAGAATGATATTTAGAAAAAGCACGCTGTTGCAACAACAGTTCGCCTTTTGCATTGAGAATAAAGACCGAAAACGCTCTATGAAGTTTACCTAGTTCGTGAGCCTCCATTTTACCCATCTCACCTATGACATTATCATCTATGTCAACCAATATCACTTTTTCTTCCATGTTGGTAAAAATAGCATCAAATTGTAAAACAAAGACCAAGTTATGGATAAAAATGAATCTTTTAAAACCCAACTCGAATGTTATCTTTGCACCAACTAAGAAACATGAATTTTAAAGAAGAAATTAAGCGTCGCAGAACCTTTGGTATCATATCACATCCCGATGCAGGCAAAACCACGCTAACTGAAAAATTACTGCTTTTTGGAGGAGCCATCCAAGAAGCAGGTGCAGTTAAAAATAATAAGATAAAAAAAACTGCAACAAGTGATTTTATGGAAATTGAACGCCAGAGAGGCATTTCTGTTGCCACGTCAGTATTGGCTTTTGAGTATAACACTTATAAAATCAACATCTTAGATACTCCTGGACACAAGGATTTTGCTGAAGACACTTTCAGAACTTTAACCGCAGTTGACAGTGTTATTGTGGTCATTGATGTTGCAAAAGGAGTTGAAGAACAGACGGAAAAATTGGTAGAAGTTTGTCGCATGCGGAATATTCCAATGATTGTTTTTATCAATAAAATGGACCGTGAGGGAAAAGACGCTTTCGATTTGCTGGACGAAGTTGAACAAAAGTTAGGACTACGGGTTGTTCCGCTAAGTTTTCCAATCGGCATGGGTTACGATTTTAAAGGCATCTACAACATTTGGGAGCAGAATATCAATTTGTTTAGCGGAAGCGAGAAAACTCAGATTTCGGATACCGTAAAAATTGAAGACATTAACTCACCTGATCTCGATCAATTGGTCGGCGCCAAATCAGCTAACACCTTGAGAGAGGAATTGGAATTAATTGAAGAGGTGTATCCAAGTTTCGACCGAGACAGTTATCTGAAAGGCGATTTGCAGCCTGTGTTTTTTGGATCGGCTTTGAATAATTTCGGGGTTCGTGAATTGCTGGATTGTTTTGTAAGCATTGCCCCTTCACCATTGCCAAAGCAAAGTGAGGAACGCTTAGTTGATTCTGCCGAAGAAGATTTTACCGGATTTGTTTTTAAGATTCACGCCAACATGGATCCCAATCACAGGGACAGGTTGGCCTTTGTAAAAGTAGTGTCTGGTCAATTTAAGAGAAATACACCCTATCTGCATGTGAGGCACAACAAGAAATTGAAATTTTCAAGCCCAAACGCCTTTTTTGCCGAAAAAAAACAGATTGTCGATGTCTCCTACCCTGGCGATATCATTGGCCTGCACGATACTGGGAATTTTAAAATTGGTGATACCCTCACTGAGGGAGAATTGATTCACTATAAAGGCGTTCCGAGTTTTTCACCCGAGCATTTCAGATATATCAATAACGCCGACCCCATGAAAGCCAAACAGCTGTTCAAAGGAATTGATCAACTCATGGACGAAGGAGTAGCACAGCTCTTTACTTTGAATCTCAACGGACGGAAAGTCATTGGCACCGTTGGTGCATTACAATATGAAGTCATTCAGTACCGCTTGGAGCACGAATACGGTGCTAAGTGCAGCTATGAAAGTTTGAATGTGTACAAGGCCTGTTGGGTTGATGGTCGAAAGGCTGATCCAAAAGAAATGGATGAATTCAAAACGGTAAAACAGCGATTTTTGGCTGTTGACAAACGAGGGAAACTGGTTTTCCTGGCAGATTCTTCCTTTTCTCTACAAATGACCGAGCAGAAGTATCCTAGTATCACATTCCACTACACCTCCGAATTCGAATAGTTTAGGCTTGACCGGTTGGTCCAAAGCTCAAGGGAATATGTGGCTGGTCTTTGTCAGAAATCACTCCGTGCTTTTCTTCGTAGCGAGAAATGTTTTCCGCTATAGCCTTGTTGAGCCTTTTGGCATGTTGTGGAGTCAAAATAATTCTGGATCTGACTTTGCTTTTCGGCGTGCCTGGCATAACGCTAATAAAATCCAAAACAAACTCAGATGGTGAATGATTGATTATAGCCAAGTTTGAATAAACTCCCTGAGCTACACTTTCATCGATTTCAATATTCAACTGACCTTGTTTTGGAGTCTTATTAGAGTCACTCATTTGTATTAATTTAAATTGACTTCTTCTTCAGAAAACTGAACCATTTGCTCCAATTCCTCTCTTGAACCTACGATATATGAATCGTATTTGCGCATACCTGTTCCAGCTGGAATTCTCTTACCAACGATTACGTTTTCCTTCAGTCCTTCTAGAAGATCTACTTTACCATTGACTGCTGCCTCGTTAAGGACCTTGGTAGTCTCTTGGAAGGATGCAGCCGATATGAAAGATTTAGTTTGAAGCGACGCACGGGTAATCCCTTGCAATACAGGCGATGCTGTTGCGGGACGAGCGTCACGAGCTTCGACTAGCGCTTTGTCTTCTCTTTTCAACAATGAATTTTCGTCTCTCAACTGACGAGCAGTAATAATTTGCCCTAATTTAAGGTTGACCGAATCACCAGCATTTTCAACAACTTTTTTGCCAAAAATCTGGTCATTTTCATTGATAAAGTCATATTTGTGTACCAATTGGTCTTCGAGGAACAAGGTGTCACCAGAATCGATGATTTGAACCTTTCTCATCATTTGACGCACAACTACTTCGAAATGCTTGTCATTAATTTTCACCCCTTGCAAACGGTAAACCTCTTGAACTTCATTAACAAGATATTGTTGTACCGCTGCTGGGCCTTTAATTTGAAGAATGTCTTCTGGCGTAACCGATCCGTCAGACAATGGCATACCAGCCTTGACATAATCGTTTTCCTGAACTAAAATTTGGTTAGACAATTTGACCAAATATTTCTTCACATCTCCTAACTTAGACTCAACGATAATTTCTCGGTTACCTCGTTTGATTTTACCAAAGGATACCACCCCGTCAATTTCACTTACCACTGCTGGGTTCGATGGATTACGAGCTTCAAACAGTTCGGTAACACGTGGAAGACCACCAGTGATGTCACCTGATTTAGCTGATTTTCTTGGAATCTTAACAAGAATTTTTCCGACGTTAATGTTTTCACTATCGTCAATCATCAAGTGAGCTCCAACTGGAAGGTTGTATGAACGCATCACGTTGCCTTTCTTATCTTCGATGTGAAGCGTTGGAATTAACTTTTTGTTTCTAGATTCCGAAATCACTTTTTCTTGGAAACCGGTTTGTTCGTCAATCTCAACTTGGAATGTAATTCCTTGTTCTATGTTCTCATAACGGACCTTACCGGCAAATTCGGAAATGATTACACCATTATAGGGATCCCACTGACACAACAAGTCACCTTTTTTGATTTTGGAACCACTTTTTACAAAAATGCTTGAACCATAAGGAATGTTGTGATTGTTCAACACGTTGCCGGTGTTGGCATCTACCAATTTCAGTTCTGTTGAACGAGAAATTACGATATCGGCTTTCTCACCGTTAGCAGTTATTCCAGAAACAGTTTTCAAATCTTCCATTTCGGCAATACCGTCGAATCGAGCTACAATTTTATTCTCTTCAGAAATGTTACCCGCAATACCCCCAACGTGGAAAGTACGAAGCGTAAGCTGTGTACCTGGCTCGCCAATGGACTGAGCAGCTACTACACCGACGGCCTCACCGCGTTGAACCATTTTGCCTGTCGCCAAATTGCGACCATAACATTTGGAACAAATTCCTGTTTCAGCCTCACATGTTAAAGGAGAACGAACTGGCACCTTTTCAACTGGTGAAGACTCAATATTTGCAGCAATTTGATCGGTAATATCTTCTCCCGCCCCTACTAACAATTCGTTGTTAAGTGGGTTAAAAATATCCTCGAGAGCTGTACGACCCACAATTCGAGATGCTAAATCTTCAACCACCTCTTCATTCTTCTTAAGTGCCTCTACTAAAACGCCACGCAGTGTACCACAATCCTCAGAGTTGATAATAACATCTTGAGAAACATCGACAAGTCGACGGGTTAAGTAACCAGCATCGGCGGTTTTAAGTGCTGTATCGGCAAGACCTTTACGAGCCCCGTGAGTCGAAATAAAGTATTCCAAAATAGAAAGACCCTCCTTAAAGTTCGACAAAATCGGGTTTTCGATGATTTCACCACCTCCAGCATTAGACTTCTTAGGTTTGGCCATCAAGCCACGCATTCCTGTCAACTGACGAATTTGTTCTTTTGAACCTCGAGCTCCAGAGTCCAACATCATGAATACAGAGTTGAATCCTTGCTGATCTTCTCGAATTCTCTTCATCGAAAGTTCAGTCAATTCAGCATTGGTCGAAGTCCAAATATCGATTACCTGATTGTAACGTTCGTTATTGGTGATGAGACCCATGTTGTAATTGGCAACAATATTCTCAATTTCCTTCTGAGCACCATCAATCATGGTCTGTTTTTCAACTGGAATAATGATATCTCCAAGACTAAATGATAATCCACCCTTGAATGCAAAATTGAATCCTAGAGTTTTGATCTCATCCAAGAATTGCGCTGTACGAGGGACAGAGGTCACTTTTAAAATCTCTCCAATGATGTCTCTTAGTGATTTCTTGGTCAACAATTGATTAATATAACCCGCTTCACGTGGCACTTTTTCGTTAAACAACACTCGACCTGTCGAGGTTTGAATGATTTGCGACACCAACTCACCTGATGCATTAAAGTCCAAAGTGCGCACTTTGATTTGAGCATTGAGATCGACTTTTTTCTCGTTGTAAGCAATGACAACCTCTTCGGGAGAGTAAAATGTCAACCCTTCACCCTTTACAACTAAATCTCCTTCAGACTTCATGATTTTGGTCATGTAATAAAGACCCAAAACCATGTCTTGAGAAGGAACTGCCACTGGTGAACCATTAGCAGGGTTCAAAATATTGTGGGATGCAAGCATCAACAATTGAGCCTCTAGAATTGCTTCTGGGCCTAAAGGAAGATGCACCGCCATTTGATCCCCGTCAAAATCGGCATTAAAGGCCGTACAAACTAGTGGGTGCAACTGGATGGCTTTGCCCTCGATCAATTTTGGCTGAAAAGCTTGAATTCCCAATCGGTGCAAAGTAGGAGCGCGATTCAAAAGAACTGGGTGTCCTTTCAAAACGTTTTCCAAAATATCCCATACTACGGGCTCCTTTTTGTCTATAATTTTCTTGGCAGATTTTACCGTTTTTACAATTCCACGCTCAATCAGTTTTCTGATGATGAACGGTTTATAAAGTTCGGCCGCCATGTTTTTAGGCAACCCGCATTCAAACAATTTCAACTCTGGTCCAACGACAATAACAGAACGGGCAGAATAGTCAACACGTTTTCCGAGCAAGTTTTGACGGAAACGTCCCTGCTTTCCTTTCAATGAGTCAGACAGCGACTTTAAAGGACGGTTTGAGTCGGTCTTAACAGCGGAGGCTTTGCGGGTGTTGTCAAACAATGAATCGACAGATTCCTGAAGCATCCGTTTCTCGTTTCTTAAAATCACTTCAGGCGCTTTGATTTCGACCAATCGCTTTAAACGATTATTACGAATAATAACACGACGGTATAAATCGTTCAAATCTGAAGTGGCAAAACGACCACCATCTAATGGCACTAAAGGGCGCAATTCTGGTGGAATTACGGGAATTGTTTTGAGGATCATCCACTCTGGACGATTTTCTCTATTCTCTTTTGATTCCCTGAAAGCCTCTACAACTTGAAGTCTTTTTAGGGCCTCAGTTTTTCTTTGCTTAGAAGTCTCATTATTGGCTTTGTGACGCAATTCATAAGACAATTCATCAAGGTCAATTCGAGATAACAATTCGATCAAACAATCCGCACCCATTTTGGCGATGAATTTGTCGGGGTCCGAATCGTCCATATACTGCTGCTCTATGGGCAAGCTCTCCATGATAGTCAAATATTCTTCTTCCGTCAAGAAATCCATTTTTTGTACAGAATCCCCTTCAGCATTTTTTGCAATACCAGCTTGGATTACAACATAACGCTCGTAGTAAATGATCATGTCCAATTTCTTGGAAGGTAATCCTAAGAGGTAACCAATTTTGTTTGGAAGTGAACGGAAATACCAAATGTGAGCTACTGGCACTACCAAGTTGATGTGACCTACACGGTCGCGTCTCACTTTCTTTTCTGTAACTTCAACCCCACAACGGTCACAAACGATACCGCGATAGCGAATCCTTTTGTATTTACCACAGGCACATTCGAAGTCTTTAACAGGTCCAAAAATTCTCTCACAGAACAAACCGTCTCTTTCAGGTTTGTGTGTGCGATAGTTGATGGTTTCTGGCTTCAGAACCTCCCCTCTCGATTCAGCAAGAATGGCCTCTGGAGAAGCTAATCCTATCGATATTTTATTGAACCTTTTTACAGTGTTATTATCTTGTTGTCTTGACATGAGTTGTATAGTAATACTGTTGTGTTATTATTCTTCTAATCTGATATCCAAGCTTAAACCTTTCAGTTCGTGCATCAATACGTTGAACGATTCAGGCAATCCAGGCTCTGGCATGGACTCACCTTTAACAATCGCTTCGTATGTTTTGGCACGGCCAATAACGTCATCCGACTTTACAGTCAAAATTTCGCGAAGTGTGCTAGAAGCTCCGTAAGCTTCAAGCGCCCAAACTTCCATTTCTCCAAAACGCTGACCTCCAAACTGAGCCTTACCACCAAGTGGTTGTTGAGTAATAAGAGAGTATGGCCCAATTGAACGAGCATGCATCTTGTCATCAACCATGTGGCCTAGTTTAAGCATGTAAATCACCCCTACCGTTGCAGGCTGATCGAATCTTTCGCCAGTTCCTCCATCATATAAATAGGTATGTCCGTAACGTGGTACGTTAGCAGAATCTGTAATTTCATTGATTTGGTCAATGGTGGCTCCATCAAAAATTGGAGTTGCATAAGTGCGTCCCAAATTCTGTCCAGCCCAACCTAATACGGTTTCGTAAATCTGACCAATATTCATACGAGATGGCACACCTAGTGGATTAAGAACAATATCTACCGGCGTTCCATCTTCCAAGAAAGGCATATCTTCTGGACGAACTATACGCGCAACAATACCTTTGTTACCGTGACGTCCAGCCATTTTATCACCTACCTTCAATTTTCTCTTTTTCGCGATGTAAACTTTAGCCAACTTAATGATACCTGCTGGCAATTCATCTCCAACAGCAATTGTAAATTTCTCGCGACGCAAGGCCCCTTGAAGATCGTTTTCTTTGATTTTATAATTGTGAATCAAATCTGCAATCAAACGGTTAGTGTCTTCAGCCGTAGTCCATTTGCCTGGAACCAAGTGAGCGTAATCGTCTACAGCGTTTAACATTTTTAGGGTGAATTTTTTTCCTTTTGGGAACAATTCTTCTCCTAAATCATTGAATACGCCTTGAGCTGTTTTGCCACCAACAATAGTGAATAGTTTCTCAACCAATACACCTTTTAACTCTTCAAATTTGACGTCATAGGCTTCCTCTAAAGTGGTGATGTCATCTTTGTCTTGAGCTCGCTTGCGCTTGTCTTTGACTGCTCTGGCGAAGAGTTTCTTGTCAATTACGATTCCATTCAAGGAGGGCGAAGCTTTGAGAGAGGCGTCTTTGACATCTCCAGCCTTATCTCCAAAAATCGCACGCAACAGTTTCTCTTCTGGTGTAGGATCGCTTTCTCCTTTTGGCGTTATTTTTCCAATCAAAATATCGCCTGGTTTGATCTCAGAACCGATACGAATCATACCGTTTTCATCCAAATCTTTAGTAGCTTCTTCCGAAACATTAGGGATATCGTTAGTCAGTTCTTCATTTCCTAATTTAGTGTCTCGAACATCCAGTGAATACTCATCGATATGAACTGAAGTGAAGATGTCATCACGAACTACTTTTTCTGAGATTACAATTGCATCCTCAAAGTTGTAACCTTTCCAAGGCATGAAAGCAACTTTCATGTTACGTCCCAAAGCAAGCTCACCTTTTTGAGTGGCATAACCCTCGCACAGTACTTGACCCAGTTCAACGCGATCTCCCTTTTTCACAATTGGCTTCAGGTTTATCGAGGTGCCTTGGTTAGTTTTTCTAAATTTGATCAAAGGATATGTTTTGGTGTCTGAATCAAAGCTCACCAAGTTTTGCTCTTCAGTACGGTCATATCGTATTGTGATTTTATCGGCATCGACATACTCTATCACCCCAGCGCCTTCGGCGTTAATCAACACTCGTGAATCTTTTGCGACTTGACGCTCTAATCCAGTTCCAACGATTGGTGCTTCAGGACGTAACAATGGTACAGCCTGACGCATCATGTTTGATCCCATCAATGCACGGTTGGCATCATCATGTTCCAAAAATGGAATTAACGATGCTGATATTGAAGCAATTTGGTTCGGTGCCACATCAGTAAAGTGTATTTCCGAAGGAGAAACAACAGGATAATCCGCTTCAAGACGTGCGGTTACTTTGTCATCTATAATTGCTCCATTGGCATCAACTGGAATGTTGGCCTGGGTAATCAACTTATCTTCTTCTTCTTCCGCAGACAGATAAACTGGTTCTCCTTTAAAATCAATCACTCCATTGTCAACTTTGCGATATGGTGTTTCGATGAAGCCCATTGAGTTTACTTTGGCAAAAACACTCAATGACGAAATAAGACCAATATTGGGACCTTCAGGCGTTTCGATTGGGCACAAACGACCATAGTGGGTGTAGTGCACGTCTCGTACTTCAAAACCTGCACGCTCTCTGGACAGACCACCTGGCCCAAGAGCCGAAAGTCGACGCTTGTGAGTTAGCTCGGCTAATGGATTCGTTTGATCCATAAATTGAGACAATTGATTGGTTCCAAAGAAAGAATTGATCACCGATGACAAGGTCTTAGCATTGATCAAGTCGATGGGTGTGAACACTTCATTGTCACGAACGTTCATTCGTTCTCTGATGGTACGGGCCATTCTTGAAAGTCCAACACCAAATTGTTGAGACAATTGCTCGCCAACTGTTCTTACGCGTCGGTTTGACAAGTGATCGATGTCATCAATTTCAGCCTTTGAATTAATCAGCTCAATCAAATATTTAACGATGGTGATGATATCTTCCTTGGTCAAAACTTGTTTGTCCATTCCGATATCCAATCCCAATTTTTTGTTCATTCTGTAACGGCCAACCTCACCCAAATTGTAACGTTGATCGCTAAAAAACAATTTGTCAATAATACCACGCGCTGTCTCTTCATCGGGCGGTTCGGCATTACGCAGCTGGCGATAAATATGCTCCACCGCTTCTTTTTCTGAATTGGTTGGATCCTTGTGCAGGGTATTGTGAATAATGGCATAGTCGGCAGAAAGCGACTGTTCCTTGTGAAGAAGAATTGTTTTGACGTCAGCTTCTAGAATTTCCTCAATATTGTCTTTGTCTATTATGGTGTCCCGATCGAGAACAATACTGTTTCTTTCTATCGAAACCACCTCCCCTGTATCTTCATCTACGAAGTCCTCATGCCAGGTATTAAGTACTCTAGCAGCCAATTGACGGCCCAAAACCTTTTTCAATCCAGCTTTAGACACTTTGACCTCTTCCGCCAAGTCAAAGATTTCCAAGATGTCCTTGTCTCTTTCGAATCCAATAGCACGGAACAAGGTTGTAACAGGTAATTTCTTCTTACGGTCAATGTAGGCATACATCACCGAGTTAATGTCTGTAGCGAATTCAATCCAAGAACCTTTGAAAGGAATGATTCGAGCAGAATACAATTTGGTTCCATTGGCATGAAATGATTGGCCAAAGAACACTCCAGGTGAACGGTGTAATTGAGATACAACAACACGTTCTGCGCCGTTGATTACAAACGTACCGCTTGGAGTCATATAAGGAATAGTTCCGAGGTAAACATCCTGAACAATAGTTTCAAAATCCTCATGTTCGGCATCGGTACAGAAAAGTTTTAAACGTGCCTTAAGAGGTACGCTGTAGGTCAATCCACGTTCAATACATTCTTCGATAGAATAACGAGGTGGATCGATGAAGTAATCCAAAAATTCCAACACAAATTGATTTCTAGTGTCAGAAATTGGAAAGTTTTCCATGAAGGTGTTAAACAAACCTTCGTGGGCCCGCTCATCGGATTTAGTCTCCAATTGAAAAAAGTCTTGAAAAGACTTGATTTGTATATCCAGAAAGTCCGGATAAGCAGTTTTATTAACGATTGAGGAAAAGTTGATTCTTTCAGTTTGTTGTGCTTGCATCGACGGACGAAAATTTAATTTTCACTTATAGAAAAATGTGTACGAGGTACTATCATACACAAAAGGGTTTAGGCTTGGACGCTCCAAGCCTAAACCAATGTGTTAATCTGCTGAATTACTTCAATTCAACCTCAGCGCCAGCTTCTTCTAAAGAAGACTTAAGACCTTCGGCCTCATCTTTAGAAACACCTTCTTTGATTGCGCTAGGAGCATTGTCAACCAATTCTTTAGCTTCTTTCAAGCCAAGACCAGTAAGCTCTTTTACCAATTTAACTACAGCCAATTTTGAAGCACCAGCGGCTTTCAAAATTACATCGAATTCCGTCTTCTCTTCAGCAGCAACTTCGCCGCTACCAGATCCACCACCGACAGCTACAGCTGCAGCCGCAGCAGCAGGTTCGATACCGTATTCGTCTTTCAAAATTGTAGCTAACTCATTAACTTCTTTTACTGTAAGGTTAACTAATTGTTCTGCAAAATCTTTTAAATCTGCCATTGTTTTATGTTTTAAAAATAATAGTTGTTTTGTTGTTAAAATTATGCCTCTCTTTCAGAAAGGGTTTTTACAATTCCTGCCAATTTACCGCCGCTCGACTTAAGTGCCGAAACAACGTTTTTAGCTGGTGATTGCAACAGTGTAATGATTTCACCCAGCAACTCGTCTTTCGATTTGATACTGACCAGTGAATCTAACAGTTCATCGCCGACGTAAACCGATTCTTCAATAAAAGCACCTTTTAAAAGTGGACGTTCACTATTTTTTCTGAACGTCTTGATCACCTTAGCGGGTCCGTTACCAGTTTCGGAGTACATGATTGAAGTATTGCCTTTCAAAGTGGAAGGTAAAGCGCCAAAGTCTTTGTCCGACGCTTCCATCGCTTTTTCGAGTAAGGTATTTTTTACTACAGCCAATTTAATATTAGCTTTGAAACACGCTCTTCTCAGTGCGTTGGTAGTTGCAGCATTTAAACCAGAAATATCCGTCAAATATATATTTGGACATTCCGATAGTTGGGCAGTCAACGTTTCAATTACTTTTGATTTTTCTTCTCTTGTCATCGTAAAATATTAAACTGCTCTAGTATGATTTCGAATCAACCGCTACACCAGGACTCATTGTGCTTGACATAAAAATGCTTTTCACATAAGTGCCTTTGGCCGTAGACGGCTTCAACTTAATCAGGGTTGAAATCAACTCCTTAGCGTTCTCTTCAATCATCTTTGGTTCAAAGGATACCTTAGCAATGGAGGCGTGAACAATACCAGTTTTATCGACTTTAAAATCGATTTTACCAGCTTTCACATCTGCCACAGCTTTACCAACTTCCATAGTGACCGTACCTGTCTTAGGGTTAGGCATCAAGCCTCGTGGTCCTAAAACCCGGCCCAATGGTCCTAATTTACCCATAACACTAGGCATGGTTACGATAACGTCGACATCTGTCCAACCCGACTTGATCTTTTCAAGATAATCGTCAAGACCAACAAAGTCAGCGCCTGCAGCGAGAGCTTCAGCTTCCTTGTCTGGAGTAACCAGTGCAAGAACTTTAACGTCCTTACCTGTTCCATGGGGAAGTGTTACTACGCCACGCACCATTTGATTGGCTTTACGAGGATCGACTCCAAGGCGAACCGCCAAATCTACAGAGGCGTCAAATTTGGTGTAGGAAATATCCTTCATCAATTTGGATGCATCGGCTAAACTGTAGGCTGTGTTCTTGTCGAACTTGCCTGCTACTTCTTTTTGCTTTTTTGTTAATTTTGCCATAAGAATTTATTTAGGTTCTGCTCCTCCTTTGACTGTAACCCCCATCGAGCGTGCCGTTCCAGCAACCATTTTCATGGCTGAGTCCACGGTAAATGCATTCAAATCCTGCATTTTGTCTTCTGCAATGGAGCGCACCTGATCCCATGTGATTTTAGCCACTTTGGCGCGGTTGGGTTCGCCTGAACCCTTTTTCACCTTAGAAGCTTCTAAAATCTGGACAGCAGCAGGTGCTGTTTTGATTACAAATTCAAACGATTTGTCTTTATATACTGAAATAACCACAGGCACTATTTTGCCTTGCTTGTCTTGAGTTCTCGCATTAAACTGCTTACAGAACTCCATGATGTTCACACCAGCGGCTCCCAATGCGGGCCCTACTGGCGGTGAGGGATTGGCTGCGCCACCTCTTACTTGTAACTTGACTAATTTGCTTAGCTCTTTTGCCATTTACATACAATTGTGATCGATTGTCAGTTGGAAGCTAGACAACAAATCGGTTAGGTGTAACAATTATATTTTTTCAACTTGCATGAAGCTAAGTTCTAGAGGCGTTTTACGCCCAAAGATTTTAACCATCACTTCAAGTTTCCTTTTGTCTTCATTAATATTTTCGATAGTTCCATCAAATCCATTGAAAGGTCCATCGATAACTTTTACGGTTTCGCCATTGACAAATGGTATCACCATGTTCGGATCATCTTTGATGGCCAACTCGTCTACTTTACCAAGCATACGGTTAACCTCTGACATGCGCAATGGCAAAGGTTCTCCTCCTTTTGTTTCACCAAGGAAACCAATGACGTTGGTCACTGATTTAATGATGTGCGGAATTTCTCCGCTCAAATTGGCTTGAATCATGATATAACCAGGAAAATAAACCTTGTCCTTCTGAATCTTTTTGCCTTTACGAATTTGAATGACCTTTTCAGTAGGCACCAAAATTTGTTCTACGCAGTCCTGTAAGCCCATGCGTGCGATTTCTGACTCGATATAAGATTTAATCTTATTCTCTTGCCCACTGACCGCGCGAACCACATACCATTTTTTATCAGCTACTGTTGCCATCCTAGTTTGTTATTTTAAAAATGCAAAATAAGATGAAATCACCTTTACAAACACCGTATCAATAGCCCAAATAATTAACGCGAATACGACAGAAAAAGTTGCTACTAAAACGGTCAAATTCCAAGCGTTATCTCGGCTTGGCCAGCTAACGTTGGATTTAAGTTCTTCAAATGATGCTTTTATATATTCAATCATTGTACATCTACTAAAATTATCACCACTGTTGGTGTTCTGTCTCCATTGTTTTGCACGGGTTGAGAGACTCGAACTCCCGACACCTGGTTTTGGAGACCAGTGCTCTACCAACTGAGCTAAACCCGTAAACACGAGCCAAGGTATCCCGTCAAACGAGATACCTTTTGGCTGCATTTAAGAAATTGCTTAATCTAAAATCTCAGTTACTTGACCAGCACCAACTGTACGACCACCTTCACGGATTGCGAAACGCAAACCTACAGTCATGGCAATTGGTTGAATCAAATCAACATGGATAGTTAAGTTGTCACCGGGCATCACCATTTCAACTCCAGCTGGAAGCACAATGTTTCCTGTAACGTCGGTAGTTCTGACGTAGAACTGCGGGCGGTAGTTGTTATGGAATGGTGTATGACGACCACCTTCTTCTTTTTTAAGGATGTAAACCTCAGCTTTGAATTTAGCGTGTGGCTTAACAGAATTTGGTTTAACGATAACCATACCTCTACGGATATCCGTTTTCTCGATACCTCTTAAAAGGATACCAACGTTATCCCCAGCTTCTCCGCGATCTAATATCTTACGGAACATCTCTACTCCAGTAATGGTTGAAGATAATTTCTCAGCACCCATACCAATAATTTCTACTGGGTCACCTGTGTTAGCTACACCTGTTTCAATTCGACCAGTTGCAACTGTTCCACGTCCTGTGATAGAGAACACATCTTCGATAGGCATCAAAAATTCCTTATCAACGTCTCTTTTTGGAAGTTCAATCCAAGAATCAACAGCATCCATCAGTTGCATCACTGTATCAACCCATTTTTGTTCTCCGTTCAACGCACCTAGCGCAGAGCCAGAAATGACAGGTCCATTGTCACCATCGTATTCGTAGAAGCTCAACAAATCTCTAACTTCCATTTCAACCAATTCTAACAATTCTTCGTCGTCCACCATGTCCACTTTATTCAAGAAGACTACCATACGTGGAATCCCTACTTGGCGACCAAGAAGGATGTGCTCACGAGTTTGAGGCATAGGACCATCAGTCGCAGCGACTACCAAAATGGCGCCGTCCATTTGAGCCGCACCGGTAACCATGTTCTTTACATAATCCGCGTGACCTGGACAGTCAACGTGTGCGTAGTGACGATTCATCGTTGAATATTCAACGTGAGACGTATTGATAGTAATACCACGTTCTTTCTCTTCTGGCGCATTATCGATAGTATCGAAATCTCGCTTTTCAGACAAACCTGCATTTGCTAAAACAGAAGTAATAGCTGCAGTAAGTGTAGTTTTTCCGTGATCGACGTGTCCAATAGTACCAATGTTTAAGTGGGGTTTGGAGCGATCAAAAGTTGCCTTTGCCATGATTTAAAATTTAAGCTTAGTTGTTATCTAAATTATTATTAATGTTAAAAAAATTACTTTCAAAAATGAGCCAATGACGGGATTTGAACCCGTGACCTCTTCCTTACCAAGGAAACGCTCTACCCCTGAGCTACACCGGCAAAAATTGAGAGCGGGAGACCGGGTTCGAACCGGCGACATTCAGCTTGGAAGGCTGACGCTCTACCAACTGAGCTACTCCCGCAATTAGTTTAATCCCAGTCGACCTGGTTTAAACCGTGGGGAGAGCAGGATTCGAACCTGCGAAGGTGAAACCAACAGATTTACAGTCTGTCCTCGTTGGCCGCTTGAGTATCTCCCCAATTATTTCATAATGTAATGAACGCTATTTTGCAAAAAAGCTTCTCGTTCGAGACATTTTGTTTTTTAAAGAGCCGATAGAGGGACTCGAACCCACGACCTGCTGATTACAAATCAGCTGCTCTAGCCAACTGAGCTATATCGGCAACTTTCACTTTTTTGAACAAAAAAAAGTCCGTCTTTTCAAACGGACTGCAAATGTATCGAAATATTTATTGATTCAAAATATTTTTTGCAAAAATATATTAGTGTTCTAATTGCGCAATTTTTGCTTGTGTTTCATCAAGCGTCTTTCTAATGAATCGGCTGACTGGTCAATACCCTCTTCAAATGATTTGGCTGATTTTTTTACGATCATTGTTTCGTTGGGCACCTGAAGACGCACCTCTACAATTTTATTGGATTTCTCACTGCTGTTCTCTACTTTCAAAAAGACGTCCATGGCAATAATTCGGTCAAAAAAAAGCTCTAGTTTGCTCAATCGCTTTGAAATGAATTGATTCAGTTGTTCGTCTGAGGTGAAATGTATGGCGTGGATATCTATATTCATAGGTCTGCAGATTTAATTATGTAGGTTTTACATTTTTCCTTGGATGCGTGTTTTGATATACTTTCTTGAGTTCAGCGATGTTGGTGTGAGTATAAACCTGAGTAGCAGCTAAACTGGTGTGTCCTAAGAGCTCCTTGGTGGCATTCAGATTTGCGCCTCCTTCGAGCAAATGAGTTGCAAAAGTGTGTCTTAATATGTGTGGCCCAATTTGTTTCTTCGTAGTCACTTGAGATAAATGCTTTTTAACAAGATTATAAACGAACTGGGGATAAAGCATATTGCCCTTATCAGTTAGAAAAAGAAAATTATGGCCAACAGTATACATGGTGTTTCTCAAAGTGAGATACTTTTCAATCGAAACACAGATCGAATTGGTCAAGGGAATTATTCTTTCCTTGTTGCGCTTACCCAATACTTTAACGGTTTTGGAGCCTAAGTCAGCATCATGGATTTTGAGTTGTATGAGTTCGGAACGACGCATTCCTGTGTGATAGAACAAATCCAAAATCAATTTATCTCGGACGCCTGAGTAGGTTTCGGGAAAATGAAGGTGATCCAAAAGGTCACGCATTTCATCAAGGGACAAAGGGGTCATTGCCTTTTTTGCTATTTTAAGGGTATGATGACCTTTCATCGGATTGTCTTCCCGCTCTCCAATTTTAATGACAAACTTGAAATAAGATTTTAGAGCGCTTATTTTTCTATTGATTGTTTTGTGATCAAAATTTTGGTTTGAAAGAAATCCCAACCAAGCTCTGACATCCTTATAGGATATTTCTGTGTCCGGTTTTCCCCCCAGATTTTTATCATTAAATTGAAAGAAAGAACGGATGTCATTCTGATAAGCGAGCACCGTGTGTCGGGAAAAGTTTTTTTCCTTTTCTAAGTAGTCCAAAAACGCTACAAGCGAAAAAGCCATTAAAGAGAATTTTGAAACTACAATTTACAAAATTTAATAAGAGAAAAGAAATTTTAATCTCAGAAATTAAAGCAATTCTTGCAGACTGACCCTGAACAATTTACAGATACTGTCAATCTTGCCAATCCATGCTGAAGTTTCTCTGCGCTCCATTCTGGAATAGGCCGATTGAGACATATTTAGTTCACCAGCCACAAAGCCTTGAGTTATTTTATTCTCAACCCGTAGAGAACGAATTTTTTTACCTAAGTCTATATTTAACATCTTATTTTCAACAATAATGTTCAAATTTAAGTCAAACAAATTCAAAACTGAACATTTCCCTAAAACAGGGTAAACACTGGGAAAAGTCCAAAAAAAAATCCCACGAGAGTGGGATTTGAAAAAAAAAAATTACTCTAATTCTGTTCTGCGTCTCTTAGCTTCTGAATGTATTGAGCCTTCTTGACCTCAGCTCTTCTCACAATAGAGGGTTTAACAAATTCCTTACGACTTTTAAGTCCACGCATTGTGCCCGTTTTATCGAATTTACGTTTGAAACGTTTTAACGCTCTATCGATATTTTCGCCGTCTTTGATTGGAATTATTAGCATGTTGTACTCGTTTCTTTAAAAGTTTAGGCTGCAAATATAATATTAAATGTCAATACACCGCGCAGAGTGAATATTTTTTTTATTCCACCATTTTCTCAAGCCAATTATTGATTGGGGAAATCGAGGTAAAGTAGTATAACATCGATTTTGTTTAACAGGAAATTCTTAATTCTACTTAAGATGTCCTTATTCAACAAGCCACCATGAAGACTGCGTTGTTCAACTATTTTATAGGCCAACTCGTAATCAATGAACGTAATAGTGACTAGTTCATCAACGTTAACTGTTTGAGCATTAAAAGTGTCAATTTGACGGGGCGTTTTGACTTCAAACCATTTGCCCATTTCGGCAATGACCTCCTCGGACAACCCATTTATCCCGCTCAACTCAATCATGGCAGCAAATCCACCCAGCGTCACATCCCTATAATTTATAATTTGTTTGGCTCTTGTTGGTCCAATTCCATAAACCCTTTCGAGCTATTCCGAAGTAGCTTGATTTAAATCTTTCTTCGAAACAGACGAGAACTCTGAGGCTCTTATCGGTTGTTGTGTCCATTTTGGAAAAACGAACAGTGGTTGCAACTGTGAAAGCAGCTCATCGGATATTTGGGTTACATTTTGAAATTGTTCTGCCGAATTAATCCATTGACCCTCCTCTCGAAATCAATTCAACCTATCCATTGCTTCTGAAGGTAGTTTTAAAACGTAGGCTCTGTAATCCGAAATAAAATTTGGATTGAAAGGCTGCAACTCGGCTGGTGTCCATGAGTCGATTTTAGTAATCTCTTCAATTTCTGCATTGTAATTTTCAAAATTTAATCTTTGAGCCGATAAATTTCCGTGCTGTTTTGGTAAAACAACGATAACAAGCAAAACTGTACAAATCGCACACAATACTATGGTTTCTAATCTTTGCCGTCGATTAAAAAATATTTCGGACCAGAATGACATTTCAACATCGGCAATAGTTATACGTTCATCTCCCGAATCGCCTGTAAATAGAGATTCAATTGTTTTTTTACAACAGGGAAAAGGAAATACAAACCAATCATGTTTGGGAAAATCATCGCAAAAATCATCGCATCTGAAAAATCCCAGATGGACTTCATATTTGCCGCTGCACCAATTACTACAAAGGCTAAGAAGAGCAGTTTGTAGGTCATGTCAGCTTTTTTGCCTCTTCCAAATAAATATTTCCAAGACTGCAATCCATAGTATGACCATGAAATCATGGTTGAAACGGCAAACAGCACCACCGCAATAGTCAAAAATACATTAGAAAACGGGATGTAGTTGTGAAACGCTTTTGAGGTAATTCCAGCGCCCTCATAAGCTACTCCATCGATAAATACAGCCCCTGAACCGTCGCCTCCGTACTCAAAGAAACCTCCAAAGTTGAAGATAATGATTACAAGCGCAGTCATGGTGCAAATCACCACAGTATCAATGAATGGTTCTAGCAGTGCAACAAGACCTTCGGAAGCCGAATATTTGGTCTTGACAGCAGAGTGTGCTATGGAAGCAGATCCTGCTCCAGCCTCATTAGAAAAAGCGGCTCTTCTGAACCCAATCAAAAGCACGCCTATGATTCCTCCAATTCCAGCTTGAGGAGTGAAAGCATTTGAAATGATTAAACCAAAAGCATCATCAATTAGAGTAAAATTACTGAGCACAATGTAGAAACACGCTGCTAAGTATAAAATAGCCATAAAAGGGACTATTTTTTCAGTAACAGAGGCGATTCTTTTAATTCCGCCTATAATAATTATTCCAACCAAGAAGGCTAAGACCATACCGATGGCAAATCCCGCGGCTGTATTTTCAAAGCCAAACAATTCTTTTATAACAATAGTAGCTTGATTCGATTGGGCAGCATTACCTCCACCAAATGAACCTCCAATGCAAAATATTGCAAATAACACAGCTGCAAACTTACCTAAGTTGGCCCAGCCTCTTTCGGCAAGTCCTTTTTTCAAATAATACATGGGGCCACCATAAACCGTCCCGTCTGGACCTATGTCTCTATATTGAACCCCAAGAGTACATTCTACAAATTTGGTAGACATACCAAGTAAACCGCAAACAATCATCCAAAAGGTTGCTCCTGGGCCACCAAGGGCAATTGCAAGAGCAACACCTGCGATATTACCATTTCCAACAGTTCCTGAAACCGCTGTAGCTAAAGCTTGAAAGTGGCTGACCTCTCCGTCTTTACTCTCATCTCTTATGGTATCTGGCACATCGCCATCAATAACGAAATCTGATTTTAAGGCGTGATGGTCTCCTTCAATTTTTTCATACTTGCCACGAACAATATTAATGGCCTTTCCAAAATATCTGATGTTTGGAAAACCAAAATACAAAGTGAAGAATGCCGCACTGAACACTAGGATAATTAGCACTAAGGGAATTCCAGCAATTTCGTAAAACACTAGACCCGAAAAGAAGTTAGAAATAGGCGCAAAGGCTTCGTCAATCTGTTGGTCAATACCTTTTTGTTGCTCGGTTGCTAGAGAAACTAAAGGAAGACCTGACAGAAATAAAGAGGACAGGAATTTTTTCATGGTTTAGTTTTTTTGAAAGAATGAGCAAGATGGCAAAAAAAAATGACTAAATGAAGTTTCAGTTTTAAAAAGTTGAGGATTCAAAGTCAAACAAGGAATGAAGTTTTTGAATTTGTTCCTCTCTTCCTAAAACAATAATCTTGGACCCGGGTTCCAAAAGCTGTTCGGCTTCTGGATTAATCCTGTATTTGCCAGATATGTCGTGATATCCAATTACAGTACAACCAGTTTTATTTCGAAGATCCAAATCTTTTAAAGATTTCAGAGGGGAAAGGTTGTAGAGTTTTTCTACCGGAATCTCCTGTATGTTGCTATTTTCTTTTCCTACAATCGTTAAATTATTTACGAATTGAATCAAATCAGGCGCGACAATCAGGGTGGCCATATTACGTCCCCCAATTTGCTCTGGTAAGGCTGCATGATTGGCTCCAGCAGTTTTTAATTTATTTAAAGAGGTTTCTTTACAGGCGCGGCTAATGATCTAAATAGTAGGGTTGGCCTGTCTGGCCCTAAGAACAACGAACAAATTGTCAGAATCATCGGGTAGAGCCGAAATGAGAAATTTAGCCCGATGCAATCCTGCAGTATGTAAAATATCATCATCATTGGCGTTGCCGTGAATGACGAGTTGCTCTTGGCTCACCAGTTTGTCACAAATTTCTTTGTCTTTTTCTATTACCACAAAATCGCGTTGGTATTCAATCAATTTTTCGGCAACCTGAATGCCGTTTCGACCATAACCGCAGATGATGATATGATCCTTTAGGGCGTCAATTCGTTTTTGCATTTTTCTTTTCTTTAAACGTTCAAAATTGTTTTGACTCAAAATATATTCTGTCGTTACCGTCACTGTATAACCCAAAACAACAACACTATTGATGATGAGGAAAATGGTAAAAAGCTTGGCCTCTGGCTCAAGAGGGGTGACTTCACCAAATCCAACAGTAGTAATCGTAATGGCCGTCATGTAGAAGGCGTCAATCCATGAATAATCGGCGATCAATCTAAAACCACATACTCCCAAAGCTATCAAAAGGGTTAAGAAAAACAGCGCAAGACGTATTTTTGACTGGTAAAATTTGGGGATGAAAAATATAAGTTAAAGATCAAAAACTGAGGACCGTTTGACATAAATCAAATCCTTGATGCGCAACCAAAAAGCCAAAAACAAATAAAACGCGAAACCAAAACCAACGGTAACAAAGGTCAGATAGATGAAACTCAATCTTACCGTTTTCAACCGAATTCCAAGGCGGTCAGCGATTCGTTGGCAGACATTGAATCCATAACGCTGAAAAAAATACAATAAGTTGCTAAATGCTTTCATGGCACAAGGTTATTACTTCAATTAAATCGATTGGACAACATGGTGTTTCCGATTGCACATTTTAGGCATAATCTGGTATCGCAATATACTGTTTTTAAATGGATCATGGCTTGAGAATGCAAAGCACTGGGTTCATATAATTCAAGGGTGTCAAAAACCCTTATTAGACTGTTGTCCTCCTTTTGAATGGAACCAATCAGTCCAAGTAATTCTTCCGAGGGATCATTGCCTACATACTTTTGAAATGCAAATTTGATAGGAATAATAGTATTGATCATTAGCAGATCTACAAAATTGGGGGTCAATTTCTTGTTAGATGACTTTGATATTTTTTCGAAGGTAAAATGATTGAACCAATAAGGAGAAACACCCACCGCACATGTTATGTAAAAATCTTGCTTATTGTTCATTTCAATGAGCTGTGAAAACAAGCCTTCCTGGCTGCACCAAAGCTGAGCAAATTGGGACAATCTGATGGTCGGAAAATTGGACGGACGAAGTCTGAAATATTTAGGAGTCAAACTGATAGGCTAGTTCAAATCAAATTTTCTTTTCAGGTAATTATACATTCCTATCATCTCTTGTACTGACGCCTCTGAAGAAGATAGTGGTAACAGTCCAGATTGACCTAACAACAATGCCTCCATCTCTTGAGGGTTAAACCTGAGTTTTTGAATGACTTTAAAAGGAATAGTACGAGCGAGCATTTCAAAACTCGGACCGTTAGTCTTTAGACCAAAATTCTTGAGCAGTAACTGAAACAATACCGCTTCCCAGTCGTTTTTCGAAGCATTTAAAAGATTCAACAGTTTCTCGTACTTGACTTCTAACCTTTCAACATACAGGCGTTCAAACCAGCTTTGAAGTGTTAAAGAAGACATGTCTACCCAAACACTTACGCAAGGTAAAACAGGAGTTTTGGTGCTTTTTAACTGTTCATAGGCAAGGATTGCATTTGGAGCGATCAAGCCGTGCAATTCTAATGTAGGAATCGGCTGTTCATTTTGCATAAAAACATCCATATCGTGTTCCCAAACGACATGAAGAATGACATTTTGATAGGCACTTTCCTCGTGGTGATTGTGACTGTACCAGTCACTTGAATGCAGGTGTATTTCGACATTGCCAGCCCAAAGTTGCCCGTTTATTCTAATTCGAGCATCAAAGAAATCGGGGCCAGCGTCAAAATTCTGTTGACCAGGAGACACCAATTCTAATCGTTGACCACTTGTGGTAAGAAGCGTGTTGAGGTTAAGTTTTTGGTGTTTTCAGACATAATGTAGAAACTCCTCTTGCATGATAAAGCAAGATAAAAAAACCTAAAAAAGAAACAAAGCAGTTCAGTCTAAAAATCCTTGAGATTTCATCCAATCGTCATTGAATATTTTGCCAATATAGCGACTACCATGATCGTGAAAAAGGACTACAACGACATCATCTTTAGTGAAATGATCCTTCAGTTGAAGCAATCCCTTAATAGCAGCTCCAGCCGAATTTCCTACGAACATGCCTTCCTCGAGAGCCAATTTACGAGTGTATACTGCCGCATCCTTGTCAGTCACTTTGGTGAACCCATCGATGACATCAAAATTGACGTTGTCAGGCAAGATGTCCTCCCCTATTCCCTCAGTGGTGTACGGGTAAATTTCTTTAGGATCAAATACGCCCGTTTCATGGTATTTTTTAAAAACACTGCCATAGGTGTCAATACCCCAAATCTTAATATTGGGGTTTTTCATTTTTAAATATCTCCCCACGCCTGAGATCGTACCGCCTGTACCTACACCAACGACAAAATGGGTGATTTTTCCCTCGGTTTGGCTCCATATTTCAGGACCAGTGCTTTCAAAATGAGCCTCAGTATTGCTCAGATTATTGTATTGATCGACATACCATGAGTTAGGAGTTTCTTCGGCAAGTCGTTTTGAGACAGAATAATATGATCTTGGATCCTCAGGGGCAACCGCGGTTGGGCAAACTACAACCTTGGCTCCGACCGCCTTCAAAATATCCATTTTTTCTTTAGACTGTTTGTCCGCCAAAACAAAAATGCACTGATAACCTTTGACCACAGCGGCCAAAGCCAATCCCATACCAGTATTACCAGAAGTTCCTTCAATGATCGTTCCACCTGGCTTGAGTCGTCCATCAGCTTCAGCGTCCTCAATCATTTTCACTGCCATTCGATCTTTTACCGAATTACCAGGGTTGAATGTTTCGTACTTCGCTAACACCAAGCAAGGCAACTCTGAAGTAAGTTTGTTCAGTTTAATCAAAGGAGTGTTGCCAATGGTCTCCAGAATATTATCAGCGTATTGCATAGTCTCCTCATTTGGGGCAAATATAATGGGGTTCGAGGGTGATTTCAAGAAAAATCATCTAAATCCCATGGCCGTTACAGGAGAGACTTTGCGAACTATATTGGAGGGTATCAGTAGCATCAGCATGGACAAAACAAAAACGCCAAGGTTGAGATAAATCCAATGAAAGAAATTGAGATGAATTGGAACTTCTGTCACATAATACACTGATGGGTCTAAGGGTATGACTCCAAAAAACTGTTGGATGAAAAGAAGCGAAAGCCCAATCAGATTACCAAACAACAGCCCCCAACCAATGAGATGAGCCGCATTGAGTAAAAATATTTTTTGAAGACTATGAGATTGACCTCCCAGGGCCCGAAGCAATCCAATCATAGGGGTTCTTTCCAAAATAAGCACTAAAAGGGCCGTGACCATATTTATTCCAGCCACTAGGATCATGATGACTAAAATCATTTGCGTATTTTGATCAAAAATACTAATCCATTCAAAAATTTCGGCATGCTGCTGAACCACAGTTCTTGAATCCAAATCAAAGGAAATGTTTTGATAAATCCTTTCATTGAGAAGATCCAGTTGGTCAAAATCCCCTGCCATTACAACAATTTCTCCTACTTGATTTGGTGTCCATTTATTTAGAATTTGGACATGCCTGAGGTCGCCTAACAAATAAGTTGCGTCCAAATCCTGAAATCCGGAATTGATAACCCCAACAATGTCAAATTTTCGCTGGGCAGGTGGTCGGTTTTCGTCTTCTCTAAGAAAATACATGAACAAAGGATCACCTGTTCGCAGTCCTAAACGATTGGACAAATATTGGGAAATCAGAATCTCATTGGTCAGAGAGTCTCCAACCACCGGAAGTCTCCCTTCGAGCAAATAACCGTTGAATTTATCCCAATCAAATTGCTTGTCAAGTCCTTTAAAAACAACTCCTTCGAAATCATTCTCTGTCCGAACAATTCCAAATTTATTGGCCTCAAAGTAATAGGAAGAAATGCCCTCTACACTGTCCAATTGGCGCAATAATAGATCAGTTAAATCAAGTGGGAGCAAGGATTCGTCCGAGCGATTTCCGTCAAAATGGGAAATGGTAATATGTCCTTTGTAAGCAATGATTTTGTTACGGATTTCTCGCTGTAACCCCGCACTTGTTGCGACAGAAATGAGCATCACAATCATACCTAGTGCAATTGCTCCAATTCCAATTTTAATGATAGGAGCAGAAACACTACTTTTATAGTGTTTCGAACTCATCATTCGCCTAGCGATAAAAAATTCAAACTTCAAATTAAATTGATTATGAAATCGATTTTCAAAAATACAGTTTTATTCATTGTCATTTTTGCTTACGGCTGTCAAGCTCAAAATGATCGGTTGATGCTCGGTATTGAGCAAATGGAACAATACAATCCCCTCTTGTCGGAAAAAAATATTGGTATTGTGGCCAATGCTTCAAGTGTCATTGCTAATCGCAAAGGAATCTACACCCATTTGGTGGACAGTCTGTTGTCCAAAGGCATTAGCGTAAAAGCCGTTTTTGCTCCAGAACACGGGTTTCGTGGAACCGCTGCCAACGGAGATATTATTGCAGATGAATTTGACGAAAAGTCCAATTTACCCATCTATTCTCTTCATGGAAAAGACTTTAAACCTTCTTCAGATCAGTTGAAAGACATTGATATCATGCTCTTTGATTTACAAGATGTGGGTTTAAGATTCTACACCTACATTTCCACACTGCATTATGTCATGGAGGCCTGTGCCGAGCAGGGAATTCCGCTCATCATTCTCGACCGACCTAATCCAAATGGGTTTTATGTTGATGGTCCTATTTTAGACAGCGCACATCAAAGTTTCGTTGGAATGCATCCAGTTCCGATCGTATACGGAATGACTATTGGAGAATACGCTCAAATGATCAATGGTCAAAAGTGGTTGAAGGACGAAATCACATGCGACATCACAGTAGTTTCGCTTAAAAATTATACGCACCAAACACGTTACACCCTCCCACTGAGACCCTCACCTAATTTGAGAACTCCCAAATCAATTAATCTCTATCCCAGTTTGTGTTTGTTCGAAGGAACTGACATTAGCGTTGGTAGAGGAACCGACCAGCCATTCGAAATTTTTGGAAGTCCTTCGCTTTCAAAAAGTAATTTTGGTTTTTCTTTCACCCCAATATCGCAACAAGGAGCTACAAACCCTCCCCATTTTGGTAAGCTGTGCTTCGGGAAAGATTTGTCTCAAACTGCTAATTTGAGCATGATTCGTTTGGATTGGTTAGTCGAAACTTATCAAGACTACAAACAACAAGAGCTTCCATTTTTTAATAACTATTTCGATAAACTGGCCGGGAATTCAAGTTTGCGCTCTGCGATTGAGCGCGGTGATTCGGTACAGAGCATCTATGAAAGCTGGAAAGAAGGTTTGGATCAGTTTAAAGTCATTAGATCGAAATACCTCATCTACGATTAAGGCTGTCGTGTCGGTTTTTGGTAAGGTTGGAAAGGTTGTGCAAGCAAGGCAGCTATTTGCTCATTGGCCTTTTCGTCGGGAAATACGTCAACGCCATAAACTACTTTCTCACGATCCATGGTCATAAAAGTTCCGAACAACCGATCCCAAATAGAAAAAATATTGCCATAGTTTGAGTCGGTATATGGCAACACAAAATGGTGGTGAACTTTGTGCATGTCAGGAGAAACAATCACATAACTGAGCCATTTGTCCAGCTTCTTGGGTAACGAAATATTAGCATGATTGAATTGAGTCGCTACCAAAGACATGGACTGATACAACATTACAATTCCCATAGGAGCTCCAATGATAAGCACCCCAATCAAGGTAAAAACAAATCGGACAACGCTCTCTAATGGATGATGTCTATTGGCAGTAGTTGTGTCTACCTTTTGATCCGAATGATGAACTAAATGAATCATCCACAAGGGTTTGACACGATGCTCAATGTAATGAGGTACATAAGCTCCAAAAAAATCCATCAGCAACAGACCGGCAATAGCATAACTCCAAAGAGGCATTTCGGGCAGCCAATTCAATATTCCAAATCCATTCGCCATGACCCAGTCAGAGGAATTCAGCAAAAGAAAGGCTAAGACAAAATTAATGGCAATGGTAGTAGCGGTAAAAAAGAGATTTGGTAAAGCGTGTTTCCACTTGTGGTACTTCATTTTAAACAAAGGTAAAGAGCCCTCAAGCAACCAAAAAAAGGTCAATCCACACACTAAAATCAATGATCGATGCAGAGAGGGTATGCTTTCGAAGTAGTTTAGTATTGCTTCCATTGGTCGAAGGTAAAAAATAATTTTCAGAGACGTGATTTCATGGCCTCAACAATTTTAAACGCCGCTGGACAAATCCCAACGTTATTCAGCGTCAAGTGACTGATTTGATGGAATTTTTTTCTGTCTGTATGAGGAAACTCCTGACAGGCTTTGGGGCGATGATCATAAATACTGCATCGATTGTCTTCACCCAAGAAAGTACAAGGAACACTTTGTAAGACATAGTCGTTGTCTTCGTCCAATCTGAGATACTGTTCTATAAAAGCCTTGGGTTTTAATTTGAACAATTTGGCTATGCGTTCGATGTCGCGATTTGTGAATAGAGGCCCAGTTGTCTTACAGCAGTTGGCACAATCCAGACAATCTATTTGACGGAAAGTGTCCTCGTGAAGCCCTTGCATGACTTGGTCCAAATTCTTTGGCACTCTTTTTTTTAATTTCTTAAAAAAACTGAGGTTCTCCTTTTTCTTTTCAGCCGCCAGCTTGGGCAGTGATTGAAGGAGTGTTTGGATTTCAGTCACAATTACTTCTTGATTTGAGCTTCACCAGCAATGTAGGTTTGAATGACCTTAGTTTTTGGAATTTGACTCAACGGAACAGTCAAAATATCCTGATCTAAAACAACGAAATCTGCCATTTTTCCAACTTCCAAAGATCCCTTTTCTTCGGATTCAAAATTGGCATAAGCTGCCCATATTGTCATGCCATATAAGGCTTCTTGTCGGGACAAGGCCTCATTGGCTTTAAATTTTTCTTTTGGATAACCACTCAAATCTTGACGAGCCGTGGCCGCGTAAAATGTCAAAAATGGGCTCACACGTTCAACAGGAAAATCAGTCCCAAGAGCCACACGACCGTTGACTTGAAGCAAGCTTTTGAGGGCATAAGCTCCTTGCATGCGTTCAGAACCCAATCGATCTTCGGCCCAATACATGTCACTAGTGGCATGAGTTGGTTGCACGGATGGAATGATGTTTTCAAACAAATTAAAATCATCCATTGACAAAACTTGAGCGTGTTCAACGCGCCAACGGCGATCTTGTTGATCTTTTAACAGATCCTTATAAGTGTTTAGAACCACATGATTGGCGGAGTCTCCAATGGCGTGAGTATTCATTTGATAATTTGAGGTAGCGATGCGGCTGGCCGTCATTTTGAAATCATCCAAAGAATTGACAGGAAGACCGTAAGAATGAGGTGCGTCGCTGTAAGGTGCTCTTAGCAAAGCGCCTCGAGAACCAAGGGCGCCATCGACGTAATACTTAAAAGAACGCATGTGCAAACGGTCGGTCTTAACAATTGGTCGACTTAGATAATACTCCAAATTATCTGCATTGGCCGAAGCCATGGCGTAAACACGAATTTTTAAATCTCCTGTTTTGTGCAAGCTGTCAATAAGCTCAATATCATCCCTGTTTAATCCCGCGTCATCAACCGTTGTCAAACCTAAGGCCACGCAAGTTTTCTCAGCGGCCTGTAAAGCATTAATGCGTTCTTGACGCGTAGGCTTTGGCCAATATCTCATCACAAGACTTTCAGCATTGTCAACGAGAACACCGGTTGGTACGCCGTTTTCTAAAACTACTGTACCGCCGTCAATTTTACTATCGGAAGTAACCCCGCCAAGATCGAGAGCCGCCTGATTGCAAAGTATGGCATGTCCATCGATTCGCGAAAGAGCAATTGGGGTGTCTGGAAAAAGACTGTCTAATAGTTTCTTATTTGGAAAGGTTTTGTCTTCCCAATCATTTTGGTCCCAACCGCGACCTTGAATAAAGTCCATTTGATTAGCCTCCTGAAATACAATGATGCGTTTTACGATTTCTTCAAAACTGGCCGTTCCTACCAGGTCAACCTGATATTCTTGAAAACCTAAATTCAAAAAATGACAATGGGCATCTATAAAACCTGGAACTACCGTGCGCCCTTCCAAATCTATAGTTTGTTCAATATTAAATTGAGATCTCAGATTGTCCTCATCTCCTATTCCAATAATGACTCCTTCGGAAACCGCAAAAGCTCTAGCTTCGGGTTGCTTATCATTGGATGTATAAATTTTTGCGTTGGTATAGAGATCAACAGAAGTTGGTTTACCGCAAGAAAAGAGAACCAGCCAAGAGAGATAAAATAGGATCTTTCTCATATTCGATTTTTTTCAAAGATAGTTAAGGAGTTACTACCAATCAAAATTATAGCGCAATCCTATCAATCCTTGAATTCCTTGAACGTTATAGAAGCCCCATCTAGCTTGCTTTGCATCTAAAATATTATTCACACGGGCTTCTATACTCCAGCGGTCTGACAGTTGAAATGTTGAAGTCAGATTGATGTCTGCAAAGCCAGACACATCAATCGTTTCATTAAGTGCTCCAATCAAAGTATTAGAAGAAACCAACAAATCTTTCCTTTGTCCGTAAATAATACCGTTCAAATTTAAAGTCCAACGATCCGACAATGAGGCATTGACGATGAGTTTGGCTTCAACCTTGGGTCTGTTATAAAATTGAGGACTGTTGGTCATTGAAAAATTATTGTACTGTCCACTGACATAAATAGTGGTTTTTTCAATACCAGAAAATAAGAGTCCTGTCTGTACACTGGTCGTTTTGACGTCATCTAATCGCAAGCCAAAACTATTACCAAAATTGTAGTCGCGATTCAAGTCATCCGTAATCTCATTCAAGACTAGGATAGACTTGCGATTGGCATTTTCATAAGACAGCCCTAAATTCAACCCAAAATCATTTGATAATTGAGTTTCTGCTTCCAAGGAAATATGATAGGGGATCTCTTCTGAAAGGATGTTATTGTTCGGACTAAAAAAGTTATTCATACTTAAAAATTCGCGGTAAGAATGCTGGTCAACATTCCCTGTAGCGTTTAGTCTCAGGATTACATCATCGACCAGATAGGACAAATGAACATTGGGAACAACTAAAAAACTACTGGCTTGAACCTCGTCTGTAATTTGATAAAATCCAGTCGCACCAAGGTCCAAAGACAGGTCTCCTGACTTCACTTTGAAGGTAGGTGAAAACGACAGAAGCAAATTGTCGGCAATTGTCGCTGTTCCTTCTTCCGTTTTATTATTTCGATATTTGGCTGACAGTTCTGATTTATAAACATCTTCCAAGGATGGGCAAGTTGCTATTAATGTGGCTTGAGCTACTAGCTCTGAGTTGTTATAATTGTCTGACAATCCAAGAAGTTTAACTTGTAAGTTGCTCAACCATTCGGAATCTGGTTTCAAGGTGGATCCCAATCCATAGGTCGTCCAATTGTGTCCTTCATCAATAGTATTGAGTTGCTCGTCTGTCCACAAACCCTTGGGTGTTCCATACCACTGATTCTGCTGAAAGCCCACACTGCCAAAAATTGACCATTCATTGCTTCGAGTAATGCTAGAATAGGTCAATTCAGCATTGCTTTTACTGAAATCATCTTTTAAAAAATTCTCTGCGACACCTCCTTGAGATGTATGTAAATCGATTAGAGCACTCAGTTTTTGATTTGATCCAAGATCAAAAACTCCTGAAAACTCGGCAATTGCAGTGCCGTAATTACCTGCCAATAACAGCGCTTGATTGTTATAAAAATGATTTGAGTTTTTCACAATGAGTTGCCGTGCCCTTGGCTTGGCAGGGTTAAAAATTGAGGCAACAGGAATGGACTGAACCTCATATTTGACGTCAATCTTTTTAACCGAATCTGAATTCGCAGATTCTGGTCCCGATTTGATCATTTTTGCCTCTGCAACAGCAGGGTTAAAGGCTTTTTCGATATTAACTCTTTGAGTGCCAATGGAGTCATTTCCAACCTGCGCAAAAGTCAGTGTTGAAGATGCAATTAAAAGGGAGGAGAAATATATACTGCGTTTATTCATGGTCTGTTGTGATTGAAGCATTGGTTTCCGCAGCATCTGACTTTAAATTGTCTAGCAACTCTTGAGCCTCACTGATTAGGTCAGGGTAAGATTTAAAATTATTGATGAGATGATTCAAAATATAATTGGCTTGATAATCGTCATCAAGAGCCATAAAATTTTGCGCCATTAACAACAAACCTCTGGCAGAAATTTCTGTAAAACTCGGGTAATTTTTTACAAGGTCTTGAAGACGCTCATTGGAGGTTTGATATTGCTTGTCCATGTTCAAGAAAAAAGCCTCGAAATACAAAGCTTCAGCCAAATGAACTTGAGATACCGCTGCAGAGTGGAGCAAAGCAAAGGTCTTTTTGGCTTCGACCAATTGGCTTAATGCAATTTCACTTCTTCCTTTTATGACCAAGGCTTTCGATTTCAAATCAACCTCAAGTTCCTGATTGTCAAGCAGCAATGCTGCTTCTGTTCGGGCGGTGCTATAATCCTTGGCTTCAAAATATATTTGCATTAAATTGGAGTGGGCAAAACTTTGGTTCTTTGCCTCGGGATGGTTGTTGGCCAATCGTTTTAGAGGTGCTATGGCATCTGAAGATTTTCCAAGAACAAGATAGGCATCTGCAATTTGCACCAAAGCCATTTCTGTCCGTTCGTTTGCCGGTTGGTCGAGAATATAGTTCAAATGAGGGATGGCCTTCAAGAGGTCATTCTTTTCTTGGTACAATTCACTCAAAAAAACATGCGATTGGAACGTGTGTGAACCATTTGGAAAATCAATTAAATATTTTTCTAAAAGGCGAACCGCACCATTTTGATCTTTTTCGATATATCTTTTTTGTGCCGAGTCGAAACTCAAATCATCGAATTGAGCGTTATCAAATCCTGTGAGATTTGATTTTTTCAGCCAAGCGCTGTAGGCAGTCACCTCTCCCATATCGACGTAAATTTGTTCGATTGTAGTCAAAGCTTGTCGCGATTCTTCGGGTGAAGAAAGGTTTAGAGCAACTGGTTTTAGAGTTTTTAGGGCGTTGTCATTTTGTCCCAAATTGTAAAACAACAGACCTTTTCTCAGGTCGGCTTTGGAGCGCAAAGGACTATTGGGTATATCGCTGAGCAATTGATTGTAGGTAGCAATCGCCTGATTGATTTTTCCTGACTTAGCCAAATCGTTGGCCATTAACAATAGAGCATCGTCTCTCCATGTCGATTTCGGAAAATTCTTAGAGAAATTTTGAAGCAATTCCATTCTTTCTTTGGAGTAATTGAGCAATCCCAAGCAAACTGCCTGCTGGTAGGCAGCATAGTCATTATTATAGTCTGAAGTTGCTTGAGCTTGAATGTAAGAATATAGTGCCTTTCTGAACTCGCTTTGAGCGAATTCACTGTCTGCGAGTCTCAACACCGCATCCTTTCTTTTTACAGGATCAAAAAGGCCAGTGAAAGTTGCTTCAAATGCAACTGCAGCATTCTTATAATCCCCCTTGCTGAAGTAGGCATATCCCAAGGAGTAGTCAATATTATGCGATTCAGGAGTGTCACCGAAATCCTTAATGAGCTTGACATTCTTAAACATAGTGATGGCAGCATCGAAGTCTCCTCTGCTCAAGGCCAGCTCACCTAGCCAATAGGTTGCACGAAGACCTAAAATGGACCTGGCATTATTATCTTTGGTCCTTTCGAAAAAATCTTTGGCCTTTTTAAAATCTTCTTCTTGATAAGCATCAACGGCCAAATTGTAAGCTACTGCTTGATAGGTTTCCTGATCGACGGCTTTCTTACTTGACTCCATCAAATCATAAGCCGCTTGATAGTTTTTGGATGTCACGTAAGCGTTGACCAGCATGGATTCAATCTCATTTTTTTGATTGGAATTTGGATATTGACTCAAATAATGATTCAATATATCTGGCACAGACTGAAATGGATTCCCAATTTCATAACTCAATTTGGCATATTGCAAACTGGCATCTGCTTTTATCTCTTGGTCGAAATCAAGTTCTGAAGCGTTTTTGAATGCAGTTAATGCTTCTGGTCTTTTATTCAAAGCCAAATAGCACTGAGCCAAATGGTGATAGGCGTTTTGTGAAACCGCGTCATTTCCATCGAGTATTCTATTGAACTCGCTAATGGCCAACTCATATTTTTTTTGCTTGAAGTAAACGTAGCCCAGTTGATAAAAATCATCATGCTCCCATTTTCCCTGTACTCCCTTGTAGTCTTTTAGATAGGGTAAGGCCTTGTCGTATTGTTTCAAGTTGAAATAACTCTCTCCGATAATTTTTGAAAGTTGAGACACGTCCTCAGGCACACTTTGCTTTAGGCCCTGCTGAGCAAAATCAATAGCCTTTTGAAATTCTCCTGCCTTGTAGTTTTTGTCTGCCTGATAGTAATTCAAACTTGACGCTTGTTCATTAGAGTCTTGCAGCTGGTCAAAATACAAAGAAGCCTTGTCATAATCGTCCCCTTCATACGCCATATACCCCAAATAGTATTTGGCATCTTCTTCGTATTCTGAGCTTCGAGCAGCCCGCAACAAGTCTGATTGCGCCTTTTCGTATTTTTTACCTACAAAGTAGCAATAACCTCGCTGAAAATACAACTGGTTTTTCTGATTTGAAGACAACTCTTGCTCATTTACTTTTTCAAACCATTTCAAAGCGTAGGCGGTTTTTTTGTTTCTAAAATAGAATTGGGCGACATCAAAATACGCAGAATTGCGTCTCGGATGAGTTGGATAATTAGAGATGAAATTATCCATCAATTGTTCGGCATTTTTCTGCTGAGTTCTAACAGAGGCACTAGCGATAAAAAATTCCGCATCTGCCTTCAGGAAAGTATTGCTAGCGCTTTCGTGAACTCTGTTGAATAAACTAATAGAAGCATCATATTGACCCGACTCATACAGTTGAAATGCTCGTTGGAATTGGCTCATTTCATTGTCATAGGCGCCACTCTGTTGAGCCGACATCGTGAAGCCAAAAACAATTAGAAATAGAGCGGAAAGGACAATTGTCTTTTTCATTATAATGTGTTCGTTAAGAGCTAATCGTTCTTTAGCAAAACTATTACTAATAACGTACACATGGTCGCCAAAGTATCAGAGACATTATTATTCGGCTTTTGGATCAGAATAGAACAATAGATTTATTGATTCGCTTTATTAAGTTATATAATTGTGATACTTTTACCCTACTTTGATTGACATACAAACTATGAGTGAATCTGTAATAATGTTTCGAGGTGTTTCCATCCTTCAGGGAGAGAAAGAAATTTTGAAGGATGTCAATTTTGAAATGAAAAAAGGCGACTTCGTTTATCTCATTGGCAAAACAGGGATGGGAAAAAGCAGTTTCATCAAAACCCTAAACGGAGAAATTCCACTAAAAGTAGGCGAAGGAGCTATTGTTGGCTTTGATCTTAAAAGGCTTAAATCTAATGACATTCCGATGCTTCGTCGGCAAATTGGAGTAGTCTTTCAAGATTTCAAACTTTTGAGCGACAGAAGCGTTTATGACAACCTAAAATTCGTGCTACAAGCCACTGGGTGGAAAGACAAAAAGGCAATTCAAGAAAAAAGTGAAGCCGTACTAAATAGTGTTGGCATGTCAAACATCGGGAATAAATATCCTCATGAATTATCGGGTGGTGAGCAGCAGCGGGTTGCCATTGCAAGAGCATTGTTGAACGATCCTGAATTGATTTTGGCCGATGAGCCAACGGGCAACCTCGACCCTCAGACGAGTTTTGAAGTTATGGAAGTGTTGCGAGACCTCAATAAGAAAGGGCAAACTTTTCTCATGGCGACTCATGACTATGCCATTTTGTCGAGATATCCTTCGCGAACATTGAAGTGCGACAACCACAGTGTCTTTGAAGTAGTTCAACGCCAGTCCTAAATGGTTTCAGTTTTAATTCCAGCTTTTAATAATGACGTCGCCCATTTAGTCGATGTCTTGTTGGCCCAAGCCAAACGATCGCACTTTCCTTTCGAAATAATTATTGCCGAAGATGGCTCAACGGAAAATTTTGAACACAACAGGCTTCTTAATCATAAAGAATATTGCTCCTACTACAAATTTGAGGTTAACAAAGGAAGGACAGCCACTCGAGATTGGCTTGCCAATCAAGCCATTTATCCTTGGTTGCTGTTTGTTGACAGCGATACCATACCTGTGCATGAAGATTTTTACAGTCAATACATCTCGGTAATAAAAAACAAAGTCCAAAACAAAGTCGCTCTTGGCGGATATGCCTACCGAAAAATCGACGATTTTCATTTTAATCTGAGATTACAATTTGGCCGTCACCGAGAAGAAATTCCTGCTCAAATTCGAATGAAGGAGCCCTATCGATACGTTTTTTCAGGCAATTTGCTCATTGACAAATCCACTTTTCTGTCTTGTAATCCAAAGGATATGACGGGATATGGACTCGATTTAGTGTTGAGCGGGAATCTGCAGAATAATGAAGTCAAAATTCTACACATTGACAATCCTGTATATCATGATGGTTTGGAGGACAACCTGACTTTTTTAAAAAAATGCCGAGAAACGGCTGAACAAATAGTCCAATTTGAAGAACTGAAACTCATCGGGACCGAGCAAAGCAAGCTGCTTGCCATTCGTCAAAAAATTATTTCTAAAAATTTGCGCCCTTTAATTCGAAGCTGGCTTTGGCTTAAGCTTCCCTTCTTAAAACTGATTTTACAAATAGGAATCGCTCCTCTCTGGTATTTGGATTTTTATAAATTGTATTTTGCCCTTTCAAAAAAGGGACATTAGATCTTGGAGTCTTTAAATTCGTTGTAGTCGCGGATATAGTCGGATTCATCGAAGACCTCCGATGCCAATACAAGACAGACCGACCCAGAAGAAAAATTGTCCAATTCACGCCAAATACCAGAAGGGATCAAAAGCCCAATATCTGGTTTATTCAACATGATCCTCCTTTGATTCAATCCGTCATCGACCAAAACTTCAAAGCTTCCACTTAAGGCAACAAGACACTGAACCAAAGATTTGTGAGCGTGTCCTCCTCGATAGGCATCACTAGGCACATCGTACAAATAATAGACTCTCTCTACAGAAAAAGGAAGCACCTCTCCTTCAATAATCGCCAAAGACCCCCTGGGGTCTTTTAGACTTGGAATCTCTATTTGGACAATATTGTCGAGTGTGTTCATGATACCTGATTTAAATAATTTTGCCATTGCTCTGCGACCCTATTGATGGACAAATGCGCTACACTTGATTTGGCGTTAGATTTGCAGAATTGGTAAAGCACTTGATCAAAGATAAGTCGATTCATCGCCTCCGCAAAAGCTTGAGGATCATAATTTTGAACTAGTAATCCATTTTTTTCTTGATGAACTATTTCAGAGGGCCCCGATTCGCAATCTACAGAAACTACAGGGGTTCCCAAAGACAACGCCTCTATGAGAGCACGTGGAAATCCTTCGTGCCTGCTGGTCAAGCACACCCATAAAGCAGCTTTGATTATTGGAAATGGATTATCAACAAAAGGTACCCAAACAAGGCTGTCGATCAGTCCGAGCTCTTTTGCCAATTGCTTCAACTTCACCTCGTCAGGACCAGAACCTAGCAAAACTAAGGCAATTTGATGCTCCGGAAGTTTTGACAACTGATAAGCGTTGAGCAGTAACTTGATGTTCTTACTTTGATCTTCCAATCGACCACTGTAAAGTATGTACTTACTTGGAAGATCCATGGAATCCACGTTATGCTCCGATAGACTGTTTAACTCTGGAACGGCATTCGGTATCGCTACAATATTCGATTTGCCTAACTCCTCATTGGCTTTTTCGGCTGCTATTTTTGATACTGCAACAAGACGTCGATTTTTGTAAAGCCATCTATTAAAGGTTTTATTCGAAGTGAATACTCTATCAAAGTTGAAATTGCGGATCAAATAGATGGTTGACCTGGGATACAGCCATTTCACCACGATCATTTCTCTTAAAATGCTCACCCTGGATCTGTTATCTATGATTAAATCAAATTGTTCTTTTAGGAGAAAATGACGAAAAATCAACAACTTTTTGAGGCGGGTAAAAAGGGGATGAAACGTGGAACGGACCTTATGAATCTCAAACAATTTACCGGCAAAATCATAAGAGTTTCCGGGTAAAACAGTCGCTATAAAAACCTCATATCCCAGCCGATCAAACACATATGAAAGACTTGCCGAAGAGCGCTGTGCGCCACCATGGCTGAGAGAAGAAGCCACGATACAAACTTTCTTTTTGTCTGAATATTGATGCATTTAAAGTTATATTTGAACAAATGTAATCATTAATGAAGATTCTGCTGCTTGGCGAATATAATGCATCACACTTCAATCTGAAACAAGGACTATTGGCGTTGGGTCATGACGTTCTCTTAGTCGGACATGGAGACGGATTTAAAAAACGTCCTGCCGACATTCTATTTAAGCAAAAGTTTCAAGTAGGATTTTGGTTTTACTTACGCCGAATTGTTCATGTCCTTTCTGGAATAGATTTAAACAGCGTGAATATGGCCATGCAATTCATAAGGCATCAGGACAAGTTCAAGAATTTTGATGTTGTTCAGTTGATTAATGAGCGTCCTTTTGGTTGTCTTCCAAAAACAGAAACCAAACTGTTATCCTATATTTTTAAACACAATAAAAAAGTGTTTCTACTGTCCAATGGAACCGACTATATAAGCGTTAAGTTTGCCTTAGAGGGAAAATACAGATACGGCATACTTACCCCCTACTTCAACAAAAAAGGAACCCGTAAAGACTTTCTTCCTGCACTAGTCTATGTAAGCCCAGGGCACAAAAGGCTCCACGAGTTTGTATATCATCACATTAAAGGTGTTTTTTCATCAGACTTGGACTACTTTCTGCCTTTGGAAGGTCACCCCAAACATTTAGGACTTATGCCTCATCCCATCTGTCTTGAAAATCTCCAATTTCAAAGTTTAGACACTTCTGGAAAAATTGTTATATTCCACGGCATCAATTCAAGAAATTACTTCAAAAAGGGCAATGATATTTTTGAGGAAGCGATCAACAAGTTAAAATCGACGCATTGGGACAAGGTTAAAATCAAAACCGTGAGAGATCTTCCACATCAAAAATATTTAGAATCGTACAATGACGCTCACATCATTTTGGACATGGTCTACGCTTACGACCAAGGCTATAATGCTCTGGAAGGAATGGCCAAAGGCAAGGTTGTGTTCACTGGTGCTGAGAGAGAATGGTTAGATTATTATCAATTGAAAGAAGACGAAGTTGCCATTAACGCCCTCCCCGACGCGAACCAGATATACAAAAAGCTCTGCGAACTAGTCGAAAATCCTGAAAAGATTACGACCATAGGCGAGGCATCAAGGCAATTTGTCGAAAAAATACACGACGCTCATCTGATTGCAACACAAAGTGTCAAGATTTGGAAAGACCATTAGGCGGTTCTTGCAAAATGTCGCTGAATGAGGAGTAGCACAAAGCCAAAATAAATAACGTATCTCACAAAATGCGACATAACAACTCCTTCGGTACCAAAAATTGGAATCAGAATTACTGACAAACCAAAGAAGAGAATCATCGACACGATTTCTGAAGCAATAAAACTTCTTATCATCTTTTTAGCCAAAAATTGATGGGCCACAACAACGGCCGCCAGTCGGACAAAATCGCCTAAAAGCTGCCATTTGAATAAGGGCTCCATGCCTTCAAAATTGGGATATATCAGCTGGACTACAAAATCTCTAAAAACAAAAATCAGTAGCATGCCAACACCAAAAAGAGGTAATAGGGTTTTGTAGATGTGAAGGACTTCTGTTTTAAAGTCCAAGCCAGTGGTTATTTTGGCGAATTTTGGAATCACATATAAACTGAATAGCGCAGTTGAAAAAACCATGTAATTTTTTGAAATATTGGTAATTGCAGTCCAATAGCCTGCTTCATTAATGTTCAAGGATCGTTCAAGCACTTCTCTCAAATAGATTTCGACAGAATTGAGCAATATATTTGAGACGAACGACATGAGCGTAAAGGCCAATAGAGCGTTACCGAAATGACCGTGCCATTTCGGTTTGATAGAGGTAATTAAAGGTTTTAAGGTCTTTCCAAAAATAAACACTAAGGTCAACAATTGAATAAAAGGCCCAATTGAAATAGCCAATAACACCCCTTTTAAATGATTGAAATACAATCCTGCTAAAGTTAAGATAGCAGAAATAATGTAGGCTACTAACTCAATAATGGCATACTTCTTCACGCGTGACATGCCATGGACAACGGCATTGAAAATCCGTTGTAGGCCAATGGCAGGAGCAATAACGGCTAAAATATAAAACACATCGGCAAAATCCGGTCCATCGAAAAACCATACTGAAAATGTCTCGGCAAAAACCGCCAAAACCAATGAAGAAATCAAGCTGCCAAATAGGGCAAAAATGTATGAGGTCGATAACAACTCTTTTAATTGACTTGGCTCATTTTCGTTTTGGGACACAAACTTGACCATGCCGTTGAAAATGCCCATAGAAGTAAAGCTCGTTAACATTGCCATAATATTGCGCAAGTCTCCAATTTTAGCGATTCCATATTCTTCCAAGGATTTTGCCAAAATCCGTTGAATGGCCAAAGTAATCGTCAAACGAATGGCGATAACCAAGCTATTGGCGCTTACAACTCTTAATAAAAAATTTGCTTTCAAGCCTTTGATCCAACTCATGGTGTAAAAGAATTTACAGCTGAAATCACATGATCAACCTGCGCAGAAGTCATGATAGGACTGATGGGTAAACTGATCTCAGTTCTACTTATTTGATCTGTTACTGGCAAATTCAAATCAGCCCAGGGAGAAAATACCTTTTGACGATGTATTGGAATCGGATAGTGTACCATCGCGCTAATTCCTTTCTTATCAAGATGATGTATAATATCCTTTTGAAAGTTAGACCGAATCGCAAAGATGTGCCATACATGGTCTAGTTGTTTCGAAAAATAGGGTAATTCAACAATTGGGTTTTCAATTTCTTCTAAGTAACGACAGGCAATTATTCTACGCTTTTCGTTGTCGGTATCGAGAGACTTTAATTTCGCTGATAAAAAACAGGCTTGTATTTCATCCAAACGAGAATTCACACCAAAAATAACAGACTCACTCCTGCTAATGCGTCCATAGTCTCTGAGTTGACGCACTAATTCCTCAAGGTCTTGGTCATCGGTGGTAACTGCCCCACCGTCTCCTAAGGCGCCCAAATTTTTCGTAGGGTAAAAACTAAATGCCGCGGCACTTCCAATATGACCAGCCTTAACAGCGCTAAAATTTTTAGCACCATGCGCTTGAGCTGCATCTTCGATGCACAACAAATCATACTTGTTACAAAATGACATTAGTCGCTCTGAATCGACCAATTGCCCATACATGTGCACGGCCAAAACTGCCTTAACATCATGAGAATATTTGCTTGCAAGGTCGTTAAAATCAAGATTAAAAGTTTTTAAATCAGGCTCGACCAACACAGGAAATAGTCCGCAATTCAAAATAGACATTACAGAGGCGATATAGGTATGAGCTGGAACCAAAATCTTATCTCCTGGCTTTAATCGACCCAAATGAATGTAAGATTCAAAAATTAAACTCAAAGCATCCAATCCCGAGCCAACGCCAATAGCAGATGAGGTTCCACAATAGGAAGCAAATTCTAATTCAAACTTGGTCAATTGGTCTCCTAATATATAGCGGCCGCTAAACATTACATCGCTCCACCCCTTTTGGAGGGAAGTCTCAAAACGTGAGTTGATCTGCTGTAAATCGATAAACGGAACTGTCATAACTGAAATTCAAAATGAGGTAAGATGTATTCTGAACAACCGAACTCTTGCTTTTGTTTCCACAAACCTTGATTAATCCCTGAAGAATCATCACTCCTTACCGAACCCATGTCAAAGTAACGGAATCCAAGTGAATCATATTGCTGAATCAGACTAATAAACAGAAAATCCAAAGCGTAACAGGCTTCGCCAGCGTCTGATGTGGCTCCATATTGTGATTTGACAATACCGTCATTCACAAATAAAGTAATTCCTGCAAGCATCCGACCTTCCTTGAAAATGCAGTATTGAAGTATATTTTCAGGGAATTGATTGGCCAATCTTTGGATTTCATCCAAACTATGAACTGGATCAACACTGTGCTTTGATTTTAGTCTGGGAATCAATACTGAATTCCAAAAAATTTGGAAATCTGTAGTTTTGACAATTTCAAATCCAAAAGTTTGGTATTTTCTGAACCGTTTCAATTTTGATTTGTGAATGCGAAAATTCTTATAATCAATAGACATCGTTTTCTCACTGTAAGAATTAATTCTGCCCAAGTTGGTCCAAATTAAATGTTGTATATTCAAAATATGAGCATCAAAAAAAGACGGCATCAACTTGACATACAGCATCTTAAAGCCCATTTTTCTGTAAAAATCCACAACCAAAGAGACTATTTCTTCTAAGCCATCACAGGTCTCAGTCTCACGACACAGCACACCTCCAAAAGTCAAACCTTGATGTGAAAATATACCCATGTCGGATTCGTTAGCCGGAAAAACAGCACACAATTGGTCATTTCTATAAATGACTAAGGACCTATCTATAAATCGATCGCTATGGTAGGACATGAAATCACGCTTAAACAAGAATACCCCACAAGAAATCTCATCGATAAACTTGTCCCAAATTGCTTTGTGATCTTGACTGTATGGATAAATTGAGATAATGGTGAATTGTTTTTGTAAATATAATAAACTCTAGGAGGTCGCGGTATTTTAAAATTAGTCAACGTCATGTCGCAAAGAACAAGTAAATTTGCCCAAAATAAATGCATATGTCAACAGTAACCCTTCCCAAATTAAAACACGCTAACTCAGGAAATTTCTTTCTTTTAGCTGGACCATGTGCTATTGAAGGTGAAGACATGGCATTGCGAATAGCCGAGTCAATAGTAAAGACCACGGACAGATTAGAAATTCCTTTTGTCTTCAAAGGTAGTTTCAAAAAAGCCAACCGAAGTAGAGTGGATAGCTTTACTGGGATTGGCGACGAAAAGGCGTTAAAAATATTACAAAAAGTATCGAACACATTTGACATTCCAGTAGTAACGGACATCCACGAAATCAGTGATGCCCATATGGCGGCGGAGTATGTGGATGTACTTCAGATACCAGCATTTTTGGTTCGACAAACGGATTTGATCATTGCGGCAGCCAAAACTGGTAAAGTAATCAACTTGAAAAAGGGTCAGTTCATGAGTCCAGAGAGCATGTCCTTCGCTGTACAAAAAGTACACGACAGCGGTAACCCGAATGCTTGGATCACTGACCGTGGCACATTTTTCGGATATCAAGATTTGGTAGTAGATTTTAGAGGGATTCCAGTCATGAGGAAGTTCGCTCCAACGGTGCTTGACGTGACGCACTCTTTGCAACAACCGAACCAATCGCATGGCGTCACAGGAGGGCGTCCAGAACTTATTGAAACGATTGCGAAAGCAGGCGTAGCCACCAATATTGACGGACTCTTCATTGAAACACATTTCGACCCAAGTCAAGCCAAAAGTGACGGCGCCAATATGTTACCTCTAGACCAGTTAGAAGGATTGTTAGAGCGCTTAGTGAGAATTAGAAAGGCAGTGAATTAAATAAAACTGGATAAAAAGCGCAAGATATCAGTTCGAGGTGCCGTATTTATCGATCAAATAGACCATTGATGCCATGGTCGCTGCTCCCAATTCCAATTCTCTTTTATTGATGGCGTCAAAAGTATCGATGGCAGTGTGATGGTAGTCAAAATATCTTTGAGAATCTGGGAACAATCCCGCTAGAACAATTCCAGGTCTTTTCAAGGGACCTATATCGGCTCCACTTCCTCCTAAATTAAAAGTATTGGTCAAATAGGGTTTGAACAAATCGGTCCATGAAGCAATGTGTGCGAAACTCTCTGCGTTTGCGTCAATATTAAAACCTCGTGGAGTAAACCCTCCTGAATCACTCTCCAAAGCGAAGATATGATTTAACCCTTCAGCTTTTGCAACCTTGGCGTATTCGGTTCCTCCTCTCAAACCGTTTTCTTCATTCATGAACATCACAGCTCTAAGAGTTCGCTTAGGTTGAATGCCGAGTTTTTTGAACAAACGCAATACTTCTATGGATTGGACACAGCCTGCTCCATCGTCATGTGACCCATCTCCTAGATCCCAAGAATCGAGATGACCACCAACCAAAACAATTTCATCTGGGTAAGTGCTGCCCTTAATTTCTCCAATCACGTTATATGATAAAACGTCAGGAAGAGTTTTACAATTTTGCTTGAAATAAAATTTCAACTTGGAATCTAATTTAAGGTAGCTGCTCAATTTTTCGGCATCATTAGTACTAATCGCAGCTGTTGGAATATGCTCGCTTTTTGGTAAATCACCGTAAGAGGTGGTACCGGTGTGAGGATAATCATCCAATCTTAGGTTCATTGACCGCACAATGGCTCCTACTGCTCCGAGTTTTGATGCTTCCTTAGCTCCTTGCGTTCTTTGTCCAACGGCGGCCCCATAGGCCTGAAAGGTTAAAACGCTGGAGGCTGGCATGGGCATATTGAAAAACACAATTTTACCCTCTATTTCACTTCGATTTCGAGTTTTCAAATCTTCAAGACCATAAACTTCAACGACTTCCGCCTTGATCCCAGAGGGTTGTGTGGCCACAGAACCTCCTAATGCACAAATGTTGACCTTCATCGTATCACCAGGAGCTGTCTCTATGTAGGCAAATTCAGGATTGCCCCTAACCCATTTCGGCACCATCACGGGCTGTAAAAATACGCGATCGAAATCGAGTGATTCCATAATTTCCTTGGTATAAACAACGGCACGCTCGGCTCCTAAAGAACCCGAAAGTCGACTTCCGATTTTATTTGACAGATGATCCAACCACTGATATGACTGACCTTCGGTTAATGCAGTTTGATAAATCTTCTGAAGCATCTCCTCGTCAGTTTGCGCAAAAGAGGACAGTGATACGATCAGGGCAAGGGCTAACAATACATTTTTCGTCATAACTTTATATATTTGAATTACAATTTATTAGCAAATTGCAATACGTCTTTTTTTGAAATTTCAGATCCACCTAAAATAAGCAATCTTTCAACAACATTTCTCAATTCTCGAATATTTCCAGTCCAGTCATAATTCTTTAAACAATCAATTGCCTCGGCAGTAAAAGACTTCATTACTGAACCTTGAGCTGATGAGATTTGTTCAACAAAATATTTGACCAACATAGGAATGTCTTCCCGTCTGTCATTTAAGGGAGGAACTTGGATCAGAATGACTGCAATGCGGTGAAAGAGATCTTCTCTAAAACGACCTTCGGCTATTTCCTCTTTCAGATTCATATTAGTAGCGGCAATAACCCTAACGTCAACCTTGATAGACTTGTCGCTTCCCACACGTTGAATCAAATTCTCTTGCAATGCCCTTAGAACTTTGGCTTGAGCAGAGAGGCTCATGTCGCCGATCTCGTCCAGAAAAAGAGTACCCCCATGTGCTGCTTCGAATTTGCCTGCCCGATCCTTTACTGCACTCGTAAAAGCCCCTTTCACATGACCGAACAATTCGCTCTCAATCAATTCACTCGGTATGGCTGCACAATTAACTTCAATCATTGGACCTTGGACTCTTTCACTTTTCTGATGAATCCAATGCGCGACAAGTTCCTTTCCGGTTCCATTTGGGCCAGTAATCAGAACTCGTGCAGAAGTGGCGGCTACCTTGTCAATAATTTCCTTAATTGTCTTAATCGCCGGACTCTCCCCAATCATCTCATACGCATTTCCAATTTTTCTTTTTAGAACCTTATTTTCTTGTTCAAGAGTTTTACGACTCAAGGCATGGCTGATTGTGGTCATCAGGCGATTCAAATCTGGCGGTTTTGAGATGTAATCAAAAGCTCCCATGCGCATGGTTCCGACTGCGGTTTCTAAGTCACCATGACCAGATATCATAATCACTGGCAGGTCTGGCTGTCTCGATTTGATGTTTTGAAGCACTTCTATACCATCCATTTTGGGCATTTTGATATCACAAAGCACTAAATCAAATTGTTGCTTCTCTATTTCATGCAAACCATCTATTCCATTGGCAGCGACATAAACATCGTATGCTGCATCCTGCTCTGTTAAAATCTTTTTGAGCACGCGTCTTATCGCTTCCTCATCTTCAATAACTAAAATTTTAGGCATAATTAGTTATTATCGTTGGCCACATGAACCACCCGTTGAGGGAATGGGATGATAACCTTGTTTTCTTTAAACTGTTTATTGATCTCAAAACGAACATCACTTTTGACCAATGCGACAGAAAAGCTGTCTTGAAGAAAAAAGACCAATTTGAAATTCAGTGAACTGTCTCCAAAATTCGTAAACAGGACAAAAGGTTCTGGGGAGCTCAAAACATTTTCGTGATTGCAAGCCGCATTTTTAAGCAAAGATTCTACTAGTCTTACGTCACTGCCATAATCTACACCAACCTCAACTTCGGCGCGAACGACAGAATCGTTTTCTGTCCAGTTGTGAATGATTGTGGTCAAATACTTATGGTTTGGTATAATCAAAACCTTATTTTCCATGGTAACCGCTCGAGTAGTTCGAAGCTTTATTTCTGTAACTCTGCAGACGAAAGAATCTACCTCTAAAATATCTCCCACAGAAACAGAACGGTCTATCAGAATAAAAATGCCAGAAATGATGTCTTGAAAAAAGGTTTGAAGCGCTAGACCAACGCCCAAGAGCAACGCGGCAGAGGCTGTAAAGATGGCAGTCAATTCAACACCCATGTTTTGCAAGCCAATCAGAAGAACAGCGAGATAGAGAAAATATTTTAAAAAATTGTAAACAGAAGAGAATTTCAGTCTATCCTCTTCTCTCAATTTTCTGTTTGTCAGTTTCTTAGAAATTTTGATCAAAAGCGAAACGGCCAACAAAAGCCCGAGAATCAACGTAATGGCCTTGACAGAAATTTCTATTCCTTCTCCAACTGTAGTATTGTAATTCCAGAAGTCACGCAAGGTATCTAACATATCTGAGTAAATGGGGAGTTAGTTTATTAGCTCTATAATTATTCCAAATATACCGATTTCGGTTGACAGTAAATCAATTATTTACTTCTTCAAGACTAAAGAGTATTTTTCGACATCCCTATGAAAACATATCCTTGACCCGCTCAAAAAAGGATTTGTCAGAACTGTTCGGTTTTGGGACAAAATGTTCATCGTCTTTCATTTTGTCAAAAAATGCCTTTTGGTCCTTACTCAATTCTTGAGGAGTCCAGACATTGACATGCACTAGTAAATCGCCACTGCCGTAGCCATTCAAATTTGGAATTCCTTTGTTTCTCAATCTTAAAATTTTTCCCGATTGAAGCCCTGGTTCAATTTTAATTCTCACCTTGCCTGTTACCGTATCGATATCCTTTGAACCTCCTAGTACAGCTTCAGGCATGCTGATATACAAATCGTAGTGTAAATTATCTCCCTCGCGCTGCAAAAATTGATGCGCCTCTACCTGAATAGCCACAATCAAGTCTCCTGCCACACCATTCTTCCCAGGGGCTTCATTGCCTTTCCCAGAAACTTTGAGTTGCATGCCATCTTCAACTCCTGCAGGAATTTTGACTGACACCATTTCTTCGCTCACCTTCAGACCCTGAGCATCTGCCTCGGACGATCGTTTGTCAATCATTTCGCCCGTTCCACCGCACGTGTTGCACGGAGAAGCCGTTTGCATTCTGCCTAGGATTGTATTAGTAATTCTGGTTACTTGGCCACTACCATTACACGCAGCGCAGGTTTTAAAAGTTGTTCCTGGCGCATGAATTTTTCTTTTGACTTTAATTTTCTTCTCAACACCTGTGGCGACATCGGCTAAGGTTAAATTGACTCTAATTCTAAGATTACTTCCTTTGAACACGCCCCGTTGCGAACCACCGCCAAAACCTCCAAAGCCTCCACCTCCAAATGCTGACCCAAAAATATCACCAAATTGGCTGAAAATGTCATCCATATTCATACCGCCACCGCCAAAACCTCCTGCACCCTCAAAAGCAGCGTGACCATATTGATCATATCGCGACTTTTTGTCTGGATCACTTAATACTTCATAGGCCTCCGCAGCCTTTTTAAACATCTCCTCAGCCTCCTTATCGTCAGGATTTTTATCCGGATGATATTGTATGGCCATCTTGCGGTATGCCTTTTTAATTTCTTGAGCAGAAGCAGATTTCGATATCCCTAATACCTCGTAATAATCTTTTTTCAATGTAAGTAGTGTTTGACTATTTAAAATCTGTTATTCTCCAATGACAACTTTTGGAAACCTGATGACCCTATCTCCAAGTGCATAGCCCTTTTCAAGAACATCGATGATCTTGCCTTTGAGGTCGTCACTTGGCGCCGGAATTTGAGTCACCGCTTCGTGGTGATCGGCGTTGAATACATCACCCACTGACACTTCTACTAAGACCAAACCTTTTGATTTGAGCGTGTCGTTCAACTTGTTTTGTATTAAAGTTACGCCCTCCAATAAAGTCTTTTCCTCCGTTTTAGAAATTTCTGACTGTGCGCGATCGAAATCATCCAAGACTGGCAATAAAGAAACCATGACCTCCTGATTGGCCGTTTTGTACAACTCTATTCGCTCTTTGATGGTTCGTTTCTTGTAATTTTCAAACTCTGCAAAAAGTCTTAAAAATTTGTCCCTTTCTAGGGCTAACAGTTCCTCCGCACTGGGTGAAGGTTCTTCAACAGGCTGTTCCGTCTGATCTAGAACTTGTTCTGCATCTTTAAGCTGTTCGTCTTCCATTGATATCTTTTTAATTCCGTAACTCAAAATTACTGCCACACAAGCCTAAATGCCAAAATGTCACATTTAAATTTTGGCCAAATGACTTAGGGCATCGTCTATGGTTTGATAGTCAAATTCAAATCCTTTGTTGAGTAACAACTTCGGTTCGACCTTTTGACCGTTTAATATTATTTGGCTCATATCACCAAGCACGATCTTTAAAATAATGCTTGGAACTGCTGGTAATAGGACTTTCCGACCCATTGATCCGGCAATAGCATTGATCATATATTGGTTAGTGACAGGTTCTGGAGCAACCGCATTGACAACTCCTGAAATTTGTTGGTCGAGAGTAAAGTTAAAAAGTTTGACCAAATCGTCGATATGAATCCATGACTGCCATTGATTGCCAGAGCCCATTGGAGACAATACGCCCCATTGTGCCAATGACTTCAATTTTTTCAATACCCCTCCTTCATTGGATAGCACAAGACCAATTCTTATTCGTGCCGTTGGAATGTCCAATGATTCAAAAACTCGGGTTGAAGCCTCCCACTCTGCCACCACTGATTGTAAAAAACCGTTGGGCTCTCCGGTTTCAAAAGACTCATCAAAACTCGAATTGATGTCAGTTGGGTATATTCCAATCGCACTAGAACAAATCAATTGCTTTACCTGATTCGGAACCTCTCTTAGACATTCAAAAAGAGTTTCGTTTGAAGAAATACGACTATTATAAATAGCGTACTTGGCCTTATCAGTCCACCTTTGGTCAATTGGAGATCCAGCCAAATTGATAATGGCATCGACTCCATCTAAAGCCAATTTGTCCATTTCTCCCTCCATCGGATTCCAGTAAAAGCCCTGCATTTCAGGAGTCGAGATGATTTTAGTTTTGGCAGTAGTGAGAAAGTTTATTTTAACTCCTTGTTTCAGAAAATTTTTAACTAGGGCGCGGCCTATCAGACCTGTAGCGCCGGCGATCAAAATCCTATGTCGTTTGCTTTGTTCCACGGCGCAAAAGTACTATTTCTTTTTCGAGGCGCGCAACATTTCTCGCTTACCTGGTGGGCCAATCAAACGCTCAACCTCGAGTCCTACATCCAACAAGGCCCTGCGAACACTTCCCTTGGCACAATAGGTAACGAGCACTCCGCCAGGCTTTAAGGCATTTTGCATTTTTTGAAACATTTGTACTGTCCAAAGTTCAGGCTGTACCCGAGCCCCAAAGGCATCATAATAGATCAAATCATAGGCGTCTTTAGCTTTTACTGCTTCAAAAGTCGATTGAATTTTAGTTAAAGTAAAATTTTGAGACAAACTCAGTGGCACGTTCCATTCATTAAGATGCATCGACTGAAAAATATCAGCTTTTGAGGACTCTGTAAGTTGGATATAATTTAAGGCTTCAATCAATTCACTATCCACTGGAAACCCTTCAATACCATCGTAGAAAACAGTAAGATATGAATCGACATTATTTAAAAACGTAAGCCATGCATTTAGGCCAGTTCCAAAACCAATTTCGAGAATATTGCAACAAACATCATTCGGATTTTGAGACTTCCAATGCGATAACCCATTTTGAATAAAAACATGCATGGCTTCATTTACAGCGCCATGAGTGGAGTGATAGTGTTCATTCCATGAAGGGATACCAATGGTAGTAGACCCATCAGCCGTGACAACAATATTTCGTCCTAAATCCTTCATTTTATTACCATTTAAGATCCAACAAGTACAAGAGCCATTATGACTTGTCTATGCACAATTGTTTTAAAGCGTAAAATTACTTAACTTTGCTGACGAAATCCACGCAAACTTAATGCTAAAAAATTTAGTGATCTCGGTAAATAAAAGCCCTGTTTCAAAGATTGATTCTGTGAACTTTGACGCTTTGAGTTTTGGCTCTGTTTTTTCCGATCACATGTTTGTTTGTGACTATAAAGACGGTCAGTGGAAAGATCCCGAAATAATTCCTTATCAGCCGATAACCTTGGAGCCTTCGGCTAGAGTGTTTCACTATGGTCAGGCCATTTTTGAAGGCATGAAAGCTTTTAAAGACGAGCAGAATCAGCTTTTTTTATTTCGGCCCGAAGATAATTTTAAGAGATTCAATAGGTCTGCCAAAAGACTTGCGATGCCCGAAGTACCTCAAGAAATTTTTATGGAAGGACTGGATCATCTGGTCAGATTGGAAGAAAAATGGGTAAAATGTGGTATTGGACGTTCACTTTACCTGAGACCCTTCATGATTGCAACTGACGCGGCCATTTCAGCAGCACCTTCTAAGAATTACAAATTTTTAATTATTGCTTCTCCAGCTGGAGTTTACTATTCCAGCGAAGTGAGGGTGATCATTGCAGAGAAATACAGCCGCGCAGCTGACGGTGGAATTGGGTTTACTAAGGCGGCAGGAAACTATGCTGCACAATTTTATCCTACTTCTTTGGCCCATCAAAAAGGCTACCAACAAGTGATTTGGACCGATTCCAATTCGCATGAATATGTAGAGGAAGCTGGAACAATGAACGTCTTTTTTAGAATTGGGGACACCTTGTTAACCGCTCCAACCAGTGATCATATTCTTGACGGAATTACTCGGAAAAGTGTTTTACAATTGGCGGAAGACATGGGAATTCCGACAGAAGTTAGACGTATCTCGGTTAAGGAAATCAAAGATGCCGCCAGAAGTGGCGAGTTAAAGGAAATTTTCGGCTCTGGAACAGCTGCCGTAATTAATCCAATTTGTGGTTTCGAGCATGCTCAAGAATACTTCGAGCTAAAAATGTCGGACAATTCTTATGCGACGATTCTGAAAAATCGCTTGACGGCCATACAGCACAATTGCGCTGACGATCCTCACCAATGGAGACATTTGGTGCCTTAAACCTACTGATTAAGTACTGCAGCAATATCGGGTTTAAAATAGTTTGGACCCTTGAGCACCTTTCCATCTTCTCGATAAATAGGCAGCCCGTCCTCACCTAATTTACTCATATTACTCGCTTGAATAGCGTGAAACACTTCCTCGATTTTGTCCTGAAGCCCATGCTCAATGATTGTTCCGCACAAAATATAGAGCATATCGCCCAAAGCATCGGCGACCTCGACTAAGTTGCCTTCATTGGCCGCTTGGAGGTATTCCTCGTTTTCCTCTTGCATGAGATCAAATCGCAGCTGATGTTTCCTTGCACCAATATCGGCGCGAGGCTCATTGAGGTAGTCCAAATTGAAGGCTTTATGAAAAGTTTTTACTGCTTCTATTTTTTGAATCATCTTATAAGGTTTTACATAATTTTCTTAATCAACCATGAAGGCACAATCTTCAGTACCCAAGCAATTAACGTCCAGCGCTTAGAGATATAAACCCGTCGTCTTTTGCATTTGATTGCTCTGTAAATCTGACCCACAGCCTTGTTCAAGGGGGACATCCAAAAAATGTCATCACCTAGAGCCATTCTTGTATCTACGAAACCAGGGCGGATGTCCGTGACATGTACTTTGCTCGAAGCAACTTCCTTTGTTTTGAGATAAAGAGATTCGAGATAGTTAACTTGAAAAGCCTTGGAAGCAAAATAGGCTGGAGAGTGTCGATTACCTCTTAGCGATGCGATTGAAGAAATCCCTACCAAATGCCCAAATCCTTGCCTTTTGAACAACAAAAAACTCAAATCATAAATCTTCGTAGCGGAACAAACATTAGTTGCGATAGTGTCGCTTTCCATTTCCCAAATTAATTCAGGATTCTCATATCCTACCCCTGCGCAGTGGACTATCAGATCAATGGTTCCAAAATCCCTAACCATATCGGCAAAATTATTTTCAACGGAAGACAAATCTTGGATATCAAAGGCGCGATAAGACAATTGAGGGAATTCAAGGCATAATTCTTTGAGCAACTCTTCTCTTCGACCTGTTATCTTGACTTTGTACCCGTCCTGCGATAGACTTATAGCCAGTTCTCGTCCAATTCCAGAAGATGCTCCAAATACGATTGCGTTCATTCCGCTAAAAATAACTATTTTTAACGACATTCAATAAGCCTGTATGTTTAGCCAAGGTCAAATCCTTTTCGGAATTCTTTTCGCCATCGCATTTACTGTTTTGGCAATATTTGCTTATCGCAAAGATGCAGTGCTGCACAGAAAATACTACAAAGGGAGTCTTTGGGTATTGGCCGCATTTATTTCCTTTATCGGTTTAATCGCATGTATTAAATTTTTTCTAGGATGATCAAAGGACTGGTTTTCGTCTTTGTAGGAGGAGGGCTGGGTAGTGTTGTTCGGTTTTTGATTGGCAAAAGTTTGAATCAATCCATTCCTTATGGCACCTTTGTGGTGAATATGGTCGGCAGTCTTCTTATCGGTTTGGCCATGGGTTATATTCTCAGAGAGGGCACTAGTCAAAATAACATCCATCTTTTGTTAATTGCTGGATTTTGCGGAGGATTCACAACCTTCTCTGCTTTTGCTTTCGAAAATTATGCTTTTATAAAAAATGGAGACCTTCTTCACTTTGCGTCCTATGCCTTATTGAGTTTAGCACTTGGCATTGTCGCAGTGGTATTCGGAATTTTTCTCAGTAAGTTTCTTCCTTCATAAACTTTTTTACCCCAGCTTTAATTTCTCTTTCTAGATAATTCTGAAGGGGAACAAGAGGGCATGAATATTTAGAATTGTAGGCACAGTAAGGATTATAGGCCTTGTTAAAATCCAAGGTTATGGTGTCGGTAGGTGGAATGTCTAGATCGATATAACGCCCACCTCCGTAAGTTTCTATTCCGTTGGTTTTATCTAAAAAAGGGAGGAACAAATGATTAGCATACTCTTCCGTTTGCATTAATCTCTCGCTTTGATAAACTTCCAAGACATAGGGGACTCCCTCAATTTCAAAATTCAGAATCCCAAAGACCCGATACTTATCAATACGCTCCCTGGTGGTAGGCATGTCAAACCAATCCGAATCAGGAGTTCTGGTCAAAACCGCTTCTACAGCATAAATAGTATTAAAAGGAAAAAAATCTAATCCTTTGAAAGTTTTTAAGTCTTTCTCCGTCAAAGGAGATGTTGTAGCATCTTTAAACTCGGCGTTCAATTCTTTTTGAAAGTCAGTTTGCTGAACGCCCGAACCTCGCTGTCCTCCGCAAGACATAGCTACTAATAGTCCTAAAAATAGTACCTTTTTCATCTTACATGTTTCTTCTGTATTGACCTCCTACCTCAAACAAGGCGTTTGTTATTTGCCCTAAAGAACAGTATTTGCATACTTCCATCAATTCTTCAAATATGTTGTCTCCTGCAACGGCTTTTTGCTGAAGCACCTTAAGCATGGCCTTAGAATCGAATTGACGGTGCAAAGCTCTAAGGGTATGAATTTGCGCTTGTTTTTCTTGTTCTGTAGCTCTAATCACCTCTGCTGGCAAAATGGTCGGACTACCTTTACTGCTCAAAAAAGTATTGACGCCAATGATGGGGTATTCTCCAGAATGTTTCAAAGTCTCATAATGCAAACTTTCCTCTTGAATTCTCGAACGCTGGTACATGGTTTCCATAGCGCCCAATACACCTCCCCGTTCAGTAATTCTATCGAACTCGAGAAGAACTGCTTCCTCAACCAAGTCGGTCAATTCTTCAATGATGAAAGAACCTTGAACTGGGTTTTCATTTTTAGCCAATCCAAGCTCTTTGTTGATAATCAATTGTATGGCCATGGCCCGACGTACTGATTCTTCGGTAGGAGTTGTAATGGCTTCGTCGTAAGCATTGGTATGGAGGGAATTACAATTGTCATATATGGCGTAGAGCGCTTGTAATGTAGTTCTGATGTCATTAAAGTCAATCTCCTGAGCGTGCAAGCTGCGTCCAGAAGTTTGGATATGATATTTGAGCATCTGGGCACGGTCGTTGGCATGGTATTTTTTTGCCATGGCCTTGGACCAAATTTTTCTTGCCACCCTTCCAATGACTGCATATTCAGGATCTATTCCATTGGAAAAGAAAAAAGAGAGGTTTGACCCAAAATCGTCAATCGACATGCCTCGGCTCAAATAATATTCAACATAGGTAAAACCATTGGACAGCGTGAGTGCCAATTGGGTAATGGGATTAGCGCCAGCCTCGGCGATGTGATATCCAGAAATGGATACAGAGTAAAAGTTTCTAATTTGATTCTGAATGAAATACTCTTGCACATCACCCATCAATCGCAAGGCAAATTCTGTCGAAAAAATACAGGTGTTTTGCGCCTGATCTTCTTTTAAGATATCGGCTTGGACAGTACCTCGAACTTGAGACAGGGTTTGTCTCTTGATACGTTCATAAATATTTTTAGGCAATACTTGATCTCCAGTTATTCCCAATAGCATTAAGCCCAATCCATCGTTGCCTTCTGGCAAATCTCCACTGTAAGACGGTTGTTTACTGCCCTTAGATTTGAAAATTGTTTTGATCTTTTCCCCTACTTCGGCTTCTAAATTGTTTTCTTTTATGTACAATTCACATTGTTGATCAATTGCGGCATTCATAAAAAAGCCCAACAACATAGGAGCTGGACCATTAATGGTCATGCTCACTGAGGTCATAGGGTCTATCAGATTAAATCCTGAGTAGAGTTTTTTGGCATCGTCTAAACAACAAATGCTGACCCCGGCGTTACCTATTTTTCCATAAATGTCTGGTCGCTCATCGGGATCGTTGCCATAAAGAGTCACGCTGTCAAATGCTGTTGACAACCGCTTGGCAGGCATGGCCTTACTCACATAATGAAAACGCTTGTTCGTTCTTTCTGGACCACCTTCTCCAGCAAACATTCTGGTGGGATCTTCGCCAGAACGTTTGAAGGGATATAATCCTGCGGTAAAAGGGAAAGACCCCGGCACATTTTCTTGAAGCATCCATTGTAACAAATCTCCCCACGCCTCGTATTTGGGCAAAGCCACCCTAGGAATGTCATTATGAGAGAGGGATTTGGTATGGGTTTCGATGGAAATAATTTTGCCCCGTACCTCAAAGTCATAGCGAGGAGATCGGTATTGGGCTTTTGTAGATTCCCAATTCAACAACATTTCCCAGTAGTGCGGATCCAGGTCTAATTTGATTTTTGCAAAATGCTTCAATAAACTATTGACCGTTTCAACATCTGCTGAGTTCATCATCTGCTCTTTGTTGAGTGCTAAGCCTGAAGGCGATTTCTCGGGCAAAAAACCAGAAATAGCATAAATCGACTGATAAATACCGAACAGCTTTTGAGCAATTGAAGACTGTTCGCGTACTTTATCATTATAGTGTCGAATAGATTCGGTAATTTCAGACAAATACCGCACGCGTGAAGGCGGTATAACAAATCGGTTCTCGTCTGGGGTTAATGGAATTTCTAAACTGGATTCAAATTTGCCAACGACTTTATCATTCAACAACCTCATCAAGTGACGGTAGAGCACATTCATCCCATAGTCGTTGAACTGAGAAGCCATCGTCCCATAAACGGGAAGCATCTCGTCCTTATCATCCCATAAATTGTGATTTCTGCGGTATTGTTTTTTGACGTCACGAAGTGCGTCCAAAGCGCCTCTTTTATCAAATTTGTTTATCGCCACCACATCGGCAAAGTCAAGCATGTCTATTTTCTCGAGCTGCGTTGCCGCACCAAATTCAGGTGTCATGACATAAAGCGACACATCGCTGTGTTCCAGAATTTCGGTATCTGATTGTCCAATGCCTGAGGTCTCCAGAATGATCAAATCGTAATTGGCTACTTTTAGGACGGACAGGGCGTCATTTACGTGTTTCGAAAGGGCCAAATTCGATTGTCTTGTGGCCAAACTTCTCATGTAGACCCTAGAGTCGTTGATGGCATTCATTCGAATTCTATCGCCTAAAAGCGCTCCCCCTGTTTTCCTTTTCGAAGGATCGACGGAAACTATTCCAACGGTTTTTTCGGGAAAATCGCGTAAAAATCTTCTGACCAATTCATCGACTAAGCTCGATTTACCAGCGCCACCAGTACCAGTGATTCCTAAAACTGGGGTTTTGGATTGTTCAGAATCTTTTCTCACTTTAGCAATGGACACTGCATGTTTTTCTGCAAAATTTTCTGCTGCAGAAATCATTCGGGCAATGGCTACTGAGTTTTTATCTTTGATTTTGAGCTCCGAATCGCCAATATCGTCTCCCAAAGGAAAATCCGATTTTTCAACCAAATCGTTAATCATACCTTGTAAACCCAACTCTCGACCGTCGTCTGGAGAATATATACGGGTGATGCCATAATCCATCAAAGCTTTTATTTCAGCTGGAAGAATAACTCCTCCCCCTCCTCCGAAAATTTTGATATGACCTGCTCCTCGTTCTTGGAGCAAATCGTACATGTATTTAAAATATTCATTGTGACCTCCCTGATAAGACGTCAATGCGATGGCATTAGCATCTTCTTGAATGGCCGTGTTGACCACTTCATCCACACTGCGATCGTGCCCCAAATGAATCACCTCAACACCTGTAGATTGAATGATGCGTCGCATGATGTTGATGGCGGCATCGTGTCCGTCAAAAAGTGATGCAGCGGTTACAATGCGAATTTTGTTTTTTGGCTGATAAGGTTTGACGGGATTCATATATCCTATTTGGTTATGGGGGTTAAAATTACGGATTTCTCAAATACCCTCAACACCAATAAAAATGGGCGATTCGATTAATTACCCGTTTTACCCATAAGAAATTGGGCCATTTGTTCTTGAATCACCTGAGCTTGACGCCTTGCTGCTTTAACAAAATCTCCCTCACTACTCGCATAAAGAATGTCACGGGACGAATTGACCAAAAGCCCAACATTTGGAGTCATTGCCTCACGACAGACTGCCTCCAGATCGCCACCCTGAGCACCTATTCCAGGCACCAAAAGAAAACTATCGGGTAACATGCTACGAATTTGACCGAGCTGCTCTGTTTTTGTGGCACCAACGACATACATCAGTCGATCACTATTTTTCCATTGCTTAGACGTCTTAATGACCTTGAGAAACAAGGCTTCATCATCGACCGATTTGGTTTGAAAATCGAAAGCACCTTGATTAGAAGTCAATGCTAATAGAATGGCATATTTGCCGTCAAAGGTCAAAAATGGCTCGACTGAATCAGCACCCATGTATGGTGCAACAGTGACACTGTGAAAACCTAAGGTATCAAAAAATGCTTTGGCATAACGCTCGCTGGTGTTTCCAATATCCCCTCGCTTAGCATCGGCAATAGTGAAGTGGTTTGGATACTTTTCATTGAGATACGTAATGGTTTTCTCTAATGCCATCCATCCCTTCACCCCATGTGCTTCATAGAATGCCGTATTGGGTTTGTAAGCGACACAAAGATCGTGAGTGGCGTCAATGATGGCCTGATTAAACGCAAAAATGGGGTCTTCCTCCTGCAACAAGTGCTTTGGTATTTTGTCCAAATCAACGTCTAATCCGATGCATAAAAAGGATTGTTTTTTGAAAATTTGAGCGCTGATATCTTTAATCGTCATCGTTTAAATCGTATTATTCGAGTCTTTTAATTTTTCAGTATTTTCAGCCAACATCAATTCGTCCAAAAGTCTTTGGATGTCGCCATTCATCACGTTTTGCAGGTCGTATAAGGTCAACCCAATTCTATGGTCAGTCACCCGACCTTGGGGATAGTTGTAAGTTCTAATTTTGGCCGATCGGTCTCCTGTGGAAACCATGCTCTTGCGTTTTTCTGAATCTGCTGCCATTTTTTTTGCCAATTCCGCTTCGTATAATCTGGATCGCAAGACTTTTAATGCTTTCTCCAAATTTTTATGTTGTGACTTTTGATCTTGACAACTGACAATAATTCCTGTGGGCTCGTGGTGCAACTTAATGGCAGAATAGGTCGTGTTGACCGACTGCCCCCCTGGGCCTGTCGATGTGGTGCGCTCGATGCGAACATCCTGCATGTCCAGTTCTACGTCAAATTCTTCGACCTCTGGCAGTACAATTACCGTCGCTGCGCTGGTATGAACGCGACCTTGGGTTTCCGTTTGAGGCACGCGTTGCACTCGGTGAACTCCTGCTTCAAACTTCATGATGCCGTAAACATCTTCGCCGTTCACCTCAAAGATGACTTCTTTAAATCCACCTGAAGTGCCTTCGTTGCTATCGACCATGCTCACGTTCCAGCCACGACCTTCACAATATTTCACATACATTCGGAATAAATCTCCCGCAAAAATACTCGCCTCATCTCCACCAGCACCTGCTCTGATTTCCATCATTGCATTTTTGGTATCTTCAGGACTCTTTGGAATGAGCATGAACTTAATGGCTTCTTCCAACTCTGGAAGTTTTTCTTTGGCATCGTCCAACTCCATTTTGGCCATTTCAACCATTTCTGGATCCGAACCATCGGCTATAATTTCTTCGGCCTCTTGAATGTTGGCCGTCAATTTTTCATAAACAATGCCAGCCTCAACCAATTTCTTAAGGTCCTTGTATTCCTTGTTCAACTGGATGTAACGCTTCTGATCTGCAATAACATCAGGCTGAATGATCAAATCATTGATCTCGTTAAAGCGTTGTTTTACTATTCGGATTTTTTCTATCATGCGGCAAGCATTGAGGTAGTAAATTTATAACTATTTGAAGGATTGAAGTCTAGAAACTTTTGGTCAGCGCTAATGGTAGTCAAATGTACCGTATTTGCTTTCAATCGTTAGTCTCTTTTTAGGGGATGATTCCACGCGACCGATGACTTGAGCAGCTACGCCAAAAGATTCAGAAATGGCTATGATGTCATCGGCAATCTCGGGAGAGACATACAACTCCATGCGATGACCACAATTGAACACCTGATACATTTCCTTCCAATCCGTCTTTGATTGCTCCTGAATGAGTTTGAACAACACCGGCACTTCAAAAAGATGGTCTTTAATCACATGAACATCATTCACAAAATGCAACACTTTGGTTTGGGCCCCACCGCTGCAGTGAACAATCCCGTGAATGTCTGACGCATTGTATTTCTCCAAAAGTTTTTTAACAATCGGCGCGTAAGTTCTGGTGGGTGAAAGCACCAATTTCCCGGCATCCAATGGCACTCCATCCACTGAATCGGTGAGTTGAATGTGTCCAGAATAAACCAATTCTTCAGGAACAGAGTCATCATAACTTTCTGGGAATAGCGCAGCCAAAGTTTTGTGAAACACATCGTGGCGCGCGGAGGTCAATCCATTGCTGCCCATGCCACCATTGTATTGCGTTTCGTAGGTCGCTTGACCCGAAGAAGCCAATCCAACGATAACATCTCCTGGAGTAATGTTGGCGTTATCAATAACATCCGAGCGCTTCATTCGGGCGGTCACTGTGGAGTCGACGATGATGGTTCGAACCAAGTCGCCAACATCGGCAGTCTCCCCACCTGTGCTGTGAATTTGAATGCCGTGATTTTTGAGATCGGCAATCAACTCCTCAGTGCCTTCTATGATGGCTGCAATTACGGATCCTGGAATCAAATTTTTATTTCTTCCTATGGTAGAAGAAATTAAGATGTTTTCAGTTGCACCAACACAAATTAGGTCGTCAAGATTCATGATTAAGGCATCTTGGGCAATGCCTTTCCAGACGGTCATATCGCCTGTGGTCTTCCAATACATGTAGGCCAAGGCGCTTTTTGTTCCTGCCCCATCGGCATGCATGATGATGCAATACTCGGGATCGTTGGTCAAATAATCCGGCACGATCTTACAAAATGCTTTGGGAAAGAGGCCTTTGTCGGTGTTCTTTATAGCCTCATGAACCTCAGATTTGGTAGCAGAAACTCCGCGTTGATCATAGCGGGAATGGGTGAAATTGGACATACGATAGCGCTCTTCTGCAAAGGTAACATAATAAATGAAAAACGCCCGATGAGAATAGCATCCTCATCGGGCGTTGGAGAAACAATTGTTTTACTTGGTAAACAACAATTCTCTGTATTTGGGCATTGGCCAAATTTCATCGTCAATCAGCAATTCTAACTTATCGCAATGGTATCTGATGGTATCGAAATAAGGTTTGACCTTGTAACAATAACTGTCTGCTTTGGCTTCGGCGTCATTAATCAAATTGGCTTCCTTGCGTTGGTTGATCAAATTGGTAACTCCGGAGTTGATGGCAGCGACTCTGGCTGAGATGTCTTCGATGAGAATCAATTGTTCTGCAGCGTGCTTTTTAAATGAAGTTCCGTAAATGTCCTTCAGGCCTTTTACGTTTTCAATCAAGGTGTTTTGATATTTCAGGGCAGTCGGGATCATGTGATTGCGCGCAATATCTCCCAACACCCGGGCCTCTATTTGAACTCTTAGGGTATATTCTTCGATTTCAATTTCGTGACGTGCCTCAATTTCAACTTTATTCATCACACCTAGCGATTCATAAAGTTCAATTGTTGCGGGAGCGATTTCCACTTTCAAAGCTTCGGGGGTTGTTTTGTTATTACTTAGTCCGCGTTTTTTAGCTTCCTTTTCCCAAGCGTCGCCATAGCCATTGCCTTCAAACAAAATGCGCTCAGAAGACTTGATGTATTCACGCAACACATTGAAAATTGCATCGTCCTTTTTCATGTCCATTTTATCTATCAGCGCATCAACATCTTTCTTAAAGATTTGCAATTGCTTGGCGACAATTGAATTGAGTACGGTCATAGGTTTGGCGCAATTGGCCAACGATCCTACGGCACGGAACTCAAACTTGTTCCCAGTGAACGCAAAAGGAGAGGTTCTGTTACGGTCCGTGTTGTCTAACAAAATTTCAGGGATTTTACCCACCACATTGAGTTTCAAATCTGTCTTTTCTTCTGGAGACAGTTTGCCTTTGGTCACCTCTTTCAAACCTTTCAGCACGCTCGTCAACTGAGATCCGATAAATACTGAAATGATAGCAGGCGGTGCTTCGTTGGCGCCCAAGCGATGGTCATTACTGGCTGAAGCAATAGATGCGCGCAACAGCTCTTCGTTATCGTTCACCGCTTTGATGGTGTTGACGAAAAAAGTTAAAAATTGCAAATTGCTCATCGGTGTTTTACCAGGACTGAGCAAATTCACCCCAGTATCAGTACTCAAACTCCAGTTGTTGTGTTTTCCCGACCCATTGACTCCTGCAAAAGGCTTTTCGTGCATCAGTACTTTAAAATTATGTCGGGAACCGACGCGATTCATGATGACCATGATCAAGGAATTGTGGTCCACAGCCAAATTGGCCTCTTCATAAATGGGAGCCAACTCAAACTGGTTTGGAGCTACCTCGTTATGTCTTGTTTTTACAGGAATTCCGAGTTTCATGCATTCCATTTCCAGATCCATCATAAAAGACATCACTCGGGCAGGAATGCTCCCAAAATAATGGTCATCCAGTTGTTGACCCTTTGCTGGTGCATGACCAAGTAAAGAGCGACCAGTTAAAACGATGTCGGGACGAGATGCGGCAAGAGCGCTGTCAACCAAAAAATATTCTTGTTCCCAACCCAATGAGGCATTGACCTTTTTGACGTTTTTGTCAAAATACTTTACCACATCAACAGCAGCGTGATCTACAGCCTGAAGTGCTCTCAACAACGGGGTTTTGTAATCTAACGCCTCGCCAGTATAGGCCACGAATACGGTCGGAATACAAAGTGTAGTACCGTAGATGAATGCTGGAGAAGTAGGATCCCATGCCGTGTATCCCCGAGCTTCAAAAGTATTTCGAATACCGCCGTTAGGAAAACTCGAAGCGTCAGGCTCTTGTTGCACCAGTTGTCCTCCTCCAAATTTTTCAACAGACATGCCTCCTTCGATAGTTTCAAAAAAGGCATCGTGTTTTTCGGCGGTTGCGCCAGTCAATGGTTGAAACCAATGGGTATAGTGCGTTGCTCCTTTTGACATGGCCCAGTCTTTCATGGCTGAGGCAATTTGGTCAGCAATACTGCGATCAATTTTTGCACCAGTATCGATAGCCGCCATAACAGCAGCGTAAGCATCTTTGGTCAAACATTGACGCATGGTATTTTGATTGAATACGTTTTGCCCGAATAATTCGGAGCGACGAACAGTTTCGGTAATTTTTACTGGAGTGCGGCTCAAACTTTCTTGAACAGCATTAAATCGCATTGTGGACATAAGATTTGAATTAATTAAGGCACAAAAGTAAACCAAATACTATATATGAATAGACATACCCTCTAAAAATTAGGGGGTATGTTAATAAAATTTATAATTTGTTGATATCGGGGCCTAAAATTAGGGGGTGGAAAAGGTCAAATACATAAAAACCATGTAGCTGAAGAACAAAATTAGCCCTTTCGGCCTGCTGACAAAGAGGCGTTTTGGCAAAAGTATCAAAAGAGCCACCCCTCCGGCATAGGCCATCATCCAAGCTAGATTAACATTTAAAGCCGCTGCATCGGTAACTGGAATAGGAATTATCATAGCCGTAACGCCTATGACAGTGCCTATGTTAAAAATGTTGGATCCAATTAAATTGCCCATAGAAATGGCTTTCTCCTTCTTGACTACTGCAATCAAAGAAGCCGCCAGCTCAGGAACACTTGTTCCAATGGCGACAACAGAGACCGAAATGACCGTTTCACTTACGTTAAATGCCTTGGCCAAGTCTATGGCACCAACCACCAAGAATTCCGAGCCCATGTAGAGCGCAACGCCACCGATAGTCAACCAAAGGATCAGCTTGAATAAAGACACTTGACTGAGCGTGGCCTCATTGACTTCGTCCAAGTCGGGTTCGGAGCTTGTCTTGAGCAAAAACAGAATAAACACCACCATTGCCACAAAAAGAATGAGGCCTTCGATTCGGGTAATTATTCCATCATTTTGAATAAAATAACACAATGCCAAAGAAAAAATCATCATCGCGGGCCAATTCAGTCTGAAAAAAGACCGATCTACCGCAATGAGCCCAACCATTCCCGTAAGACCCAAAACCAACCCAATGTTAGCAATGTTTGACCCTACCACGTTATTGATCGCAATGGCGGACGACCCTTCCAAAGCGGCATTCAAGCTGACCAAGAGCTCGGGGGCCGAGGTAGCAAATGAAACTACGGTCATGCCAATGACCATTTTTGACAAATTCAAACGAAAGGACAAGGCCACAGCACCTCGAACGAGGAAATCACCTCCAACCGTAAGTAACGTCAAGCCTAATAATACATATATTGCGCTCATATTGGGATCAAAAGTAGCACAATATATTTCAAAACATTACTTTTGAGGATGAAGAAAATTGCATTTCAATTCTTAGCCAAAGGCAATAAAATTTTATTGCCTAGCCTGACCAAAAGGCGCATTGATTTGTCGAAAGCCTCTAAACTTCAGCTGATACTGTTTGGCTGGAGACTCTATGTCACCAAGCGATCACTCGACTAATACCGCTTCTGCGATAAATAATCTCCGTAGTTTTTGCTATTGCTCCAAAAGCGGTTATATTTGCACCCTTAATCAGGCCTCGTGGCGCAACTGAATAGCGCACTTGATTACGGCTCAAGAGGTTACAGGTTTGAATCCTGTCGAGGTCACCACAGAACAAAGGCTTTATAGCAATATAGAGTCTTTTTTTTTGGAATTATGTGACCCTCTATTACAATTTTTATTAAATTTGGTTTACGCTGCCCCAAACAGTTTTAAACCCATGAACAACCTACGACACCTACCCGACATCCGTTACCGTCAACCCATCCCCCAAGCTGTTTTTGCTTTCGACCGGGAGTTGATTGCTTTGGTCAAATCGCAGCCAAGTGCGCGATGGCTTCTCTCGTGCTGTGCTCCAAAAAAATATACCCCCCTTTTACAAGCTGGGTTAAAACGAATTGAAATCAAAACCATTCGGAATAAAATAAATAATGCGACACAACAAAGGCTAGGAGTAATTGCTTCTACTCTCCTACTTCTGAAAATCCTCGCAGATTTTCAGATGGGGTTTACCTGCCTGCGGAAGGTAGGCTCGCAAAGTGGAGTGCTGAAACACGCAACCACTCATAGCCGAGACCGTTCTATTAAATCCAACCCTCACCAACATGCTGTCCCAAAAGAACCTAGGACATTGCGTTCTTTATTTGAGCCTTCTATCGATGATCCTATCGTAGTAGTCTTTGACAAAGGCCTTGCACTCTAACTCTGCAGCGTCCATCGCGCTGTTGCGTTGTTCAATGAGGTTGTTTTCCAAACCCAAGTCTTGACTGCTATAGAAACCAACAGCCTTGCTGCCATCAAAAACACATATGTAATCGCCACTGGCATAGCGGTAAAATTGCCCGTCCGAATTCAACACAAAAGGTTTACTGTCAGCATCTAACAAACTGCGACCCCAGCTGCGAAAGGGTTTGTCGTAGCCCGAGAGTTGAGCTATGGTCGGATAGATGTCTATTTGTTGCGCCAAGCTAATATCCTTTCCAACATAGGTCCCTTTTGGTGAGTAGATCAAAATGGGTACAGCGAAGCGGTTCATGGGCTTGAGGTATTCCTTGTAGTGAACCGTATTGGTATGGTCGGCGGTAATGATAAATACGGTGTTTTCGAACCAAGGCTCTTTGGCAGCGGCTTCGAAAAAGGTTTTAAAAGCATAATCGGTGTAGCCCACGCATTGGTGCATGGGATTAAATCCAGCGGGAAACTTTCCTGCAAATTCCTTTGGAACGATGTAGGGCTCATGGGAGCTTACCGTGAAAATAGTCGCAAAGAATGGGCCGTCCTTTTGGTCAAGGGTGTTCTTGACGAATCCAAAAAATGGTTCATCCCAAATACCCCAAAAGCCATCGAATTGTGAGTCGTCATTGAACTCCTCTTTGCCATAGTAATGATCGAAACCAAGAATATTTGAAAACCCAAGAAATCCCATGGAACCGTTCGGAGCTCCATGAAAAAAGGAGGTGTCATAGCCCTGAGACTTCAAGACAGAAACCACAGATTCAATGGGCTGTTTGCCGTAGGGTGATGAGGTAAAAGCGTCTTTGAAAGAGGGTATTCCCGCCAAGACCGATGACATCCCATGAATGGATTTTCTGCCATTGCCAAAGGCATTGGGAAAAATCAGACTTTGGGAGGACAAGGAATCTAAAAACGGGGTAAAACTCTGGTAGTCGGGTATGGACTTGTCTTGATTAAAAGCGCCAATATATTCCCTCCCCATGCTTTCCGTGATAAAAACCACCACGTTGGGTGGATTTTCAACCTCAGCGGTATAGTGCTTGTATGGTTTTGCCAAGGAATCGACCAAAGTAGAGTCCATGTCATAGGACACTTTTATAAACGCTTTTTTATTGAAAGTTCTGATGATGGCAAAAGGCGTGTTGAGAATGAGGTCTGCCTGCTGCATTTTGGTAATATGCCGATTGGCGTCAATCAAATTGATGGGTCGAGTACTCTTTTTGAAGTCACCGCGAATGCCACCAATCATTAGAGTAGCCACGATTAAAAAAGAAATCACGGAGCTCAATCCGTAGAAGAAGTAGCCCTTGGCATAGGGCACTCGACTCACTCTCAGTTTTTTGTAGAGATAAATCCACAAGATGGAACAAAGAACGAACAAGGCCACAACATGCCAATAACTCAGTAAAAACCTCAACATCATACCTGCCTTGTTCCCTTCGTTTTTGACCACATCCCACTCTGAAATGGTCGTACGGCTGAAGGTGTATTTGTAGTATATAAAATCGATAAAGTTGGTTGCGAAACCGATTAAATTGGGGATAAAATAGACGTAGAACAGTATGGATTGATACCTCGGGTGTGTATTGATCCACAACGGTAACATGGACAAAACCACGAATAGTCCATTGAGATAAAAAATGGCAGTGGTGTCAAAAGTCAGGCCGTAATAACAGAGCCGAAAAAACTCAGATACTGAATCCACATCCAGCAAATCGCTGTTGTAAACAAAGAATAAAAAACGGCTGATAAAATAAAAAACATAGGCTAAGAAAAGCCTATAAATCATCGCATGGTACTCACTCGTTCTGAAAAACTGCAACATATTCCCTTCTTTATCTAGCCAACAAAAGTATGAAAGTATGAGGATACTGCTGTACCCCAAAAAAAGGTCGTGGAGTTCACATTAAAACTACACCAAGCCCCAGGCCTCTTTATTCCAGATAAATTTTACTGATGCTCAACTCATGGCGACCATTGATTTGCTCGGTTGACATGCCAGGTCCCAATGAAATTTGGATGAATTCCGTCCTTAATAAATCGAACTCCTCTTGATTGTTGTGATCAAAATAGTAGGGCAAAAAGGTAGGATAAGGCCTAGGAAGGGTTACCGTTTTGACTGGTTTCAAGTCCCTTATTTCTATCCTTTGAGGCGCTCCCGACTCCTGAAACTCAACGATTGCACCAAAAGCAGCGCCGTTGTCCATGATCAATGCTATTTGCACAGGGTAAGACGACTGGTTCAAAGACTTCCCTTCTATGGTCAAGAAGGTTTTGGTAGAGGCACTCTGTTTTGAGGCATTCAAATAAGGCATGAGGTTGTGCTTCACGGTGTAATCTTGAATTACTTCACCTTTGGCATTCTCGGGATCTGCCACGCCCAATTGTTCCAATCGCAATACCAATTCTGTATTTCCCAAACCTTTTGGTTCAGTACTGATTCCCTTGCGCCAAGTCCGAATCAACTGAGCCGCATCTCGATCGGCACTGAACAATAAAACAGGTTCATTGGCATCCACTACAGCGGTATGATAGGGCTTGGATTGAAAAAAGTCCCATGCCATTGGGGATGAATTCCGTTCTTCTGGATAAGTGGTGACCGTGCCGTCGGCCTGCTCCACAACGATGTGGTAGTAGAGCATTCCTGCTTGTAGTTTGTCTTTGGGTAAAGTCAAATGGTACTCATACAGACTCAATGCCTTGAAATTGTCAACAATGGACTCATTGTTAAGGTAAGCGCGTATGGCAATAGATTTTGGTTTTTCGACTGAAACGTATTGCAGTTTTAGATCAATAGTTTCATTCGCACTTATCCTTGTGGGTGATTGATGGAACAAGTGATTTGCTATGACGTTTGACACTGGTGCGTGATAGGTCGTTAAAGGATAGGTGTCAAAGTCCTGTTCCCTATCAGATGTCCATTGAACTCCTGCTGCGTTCAACACATAAACACCCGGTGAGATTGTAAATTTACCATCGACAGCTTGTTGACTCACCTCATTAGTCAAGAAGTTGATGTAACTGAAATCATGGCCCAATTCTTTAATATTCACTTCAATAGGATGGCTGTTGTGCTGCACAATTCCTATAAGTTGATCAGGGCTATTTCGTCCAAAAGGATTTTGGACCCAAGCCGCGTCTGGCATCACTTCCATACGCCAAACACCCTTGTCTAATTGATCGAGAAAATAAGCCCCTTTACCCGAGTATTTCACCAATTGAGAATTGCCAAAACCAGCAATTTCTTTAATCGAGTCAGGAGATTTTGGCGTCTGTGTGGTTGAATTGGTATAGAAGAATTTGTCCCCAGAATCATAAGTTGCTAAGTCGCTGTGGTAATCTACCGTTGTATTTCCAAACTTTGTGTTTTCAGGATAAGTCCCAAAATTGGAATACAAGTCTATGTCGTGGAAAATCTCCGAACATATTTTGAGTGCCAAGGCCTTTTGCGGTGTGTACACCAAATTCATATAATGCGTATTATACTCGGTGTTGTAGGGCGCTAAAAAAGTAGGGTCATAAGCAAAATGCGTCGCAATCTGAATCCCAGCCGTGCGAAAACTTCGCGCCAAAGCAGGATAAGGATAAGACCTTCCGACATCAGCGACGTCAAATTCATAGACCAACTTGGCTCCTTTATTTTTCTTGATGACCTCATCGAAGGGAATCTTGTAGTCGTTGACATTGGGCAATACATTTCCAGGCAATTCGCTTTGATAACCTAATCCTGTCGGATACCATTGGAAAGTTCCGCCTTCGGCACCACCGTCAAAATAGTCTTGAACAAAATGCACCCCATGACTCATGTTGTAAAAAATGGGTTTTGCCGTGCCCGTTTTGCGGATGGAGGCAATCATTTTTCGAACAAAGGCCTTGACTTGCTTCCCATCTCCCCTATGATGCGGTTCATTGCTGACTTCGAAAGCTAAAGTGTTAGGATCTTGAGCGAAACTTAAATTGGTATAGGGGTTGACATGGTTCAAAAATTCGTATAAATAAGTGGCTTGTGCTTCAATAGCTTTGGGATCGGTCAAGCATTTGTCCTTGCCGTAAAAGCTTGAAAAACCAGGACTTGGTGTGTCAGGCTCTGGCCAGCCGTTGCCCCAATAGGCAATCGGGGTAATAACATAATTGAATCCGTGCTTTTTGAGCTGAGCGATCAAATAATCAAACGCATCGAGGTATTCATTTTCTATAAGATGCCCTTGGACATCACTGATTTGAGTATCCCAAACATGGACTCTAAACAAGTCGAATCCCAATCTCTTGAAATGGTAAATGTCTTCATCAATGGCCTGCTTTGGATCTATTCCCATTCTCAGTGCAGAGCGATAAGCATGGGCAAATGGCACAGTGTAGTTGACCCCAAATCCCTTAACTTCTGACTGGTCAGACTCAAAACGCATGACGCCAGCTTCGTCAATGTAAACATTGGATTGCTGCGCATTGGGCTGACCAAAGGAGCTGACAACGACGGTCATCAATAAACATATAAAACGTGTTGGCATCAAAAATCTTAACATAACAGTCATTTAAATTGTTAGAACAAAAGTCTCAAACTCTCAGCAGCCACTTCGGGCGTCAAATCCCTTTGAGGTGAAGCGAACATTTCATAACCCACCATGAATTTTTTGACGGTTGCACTTCTCAATAAGGGTGGGTAAAAACTCATGTGCCAATGCCAATGACTGTGGTCGGCATCCGTTGTTGGAGCTTGATGTATTCCGCTTGAATAGGGAAATTCACAGTCGAACAATTGGTCGTATAATTTTGTCAAAACAGACAAGGCGTCAGCGAAGTGGTGTTTTTGTGCCTTTGACATCTGACTGATGTTATCCTGATGTTGTTTAGGAACTATCATAGTTTGGTAAGGCCATACCGCCCAAAACGGGACTACAATCACAAAATTGTCGTTTTCATAAACCAACCTATCATTATGTTGAATTTCTTCCTCAACATACTGCAACAACAATGACTTTCCTTTGTATCTAAAAAAATTGAGCTGTTGTTGGTCTATTTTGAAGGCTTCGTTTGGCACTGAAGATTGACTCCAAATTTGTCCGTGAGGATGAGGATTGCTGCATCCCATCATTTCCCCCTTATTTTCAAAAATTTGAACGTAATGGATGTCTTTGTCTTGGGATAACATGACGTATTGATCCATCCAAACACCAACGACATTAGAGATTTCCTCGACCGACAGTTGAGCCATGGTTTTAGAGTGGTCAGGACTAAAACACACGACCCTGCAAATTCCAGATTCTCCTGTAGCTTGAAGCAATCCATCCTTCCACAATTCCAAGTCGACAGAGGATTGAAGTGCCGCAAAATCATTGTCAAAAACGTGGACGCCAGAATAATTTGGATTTTTAGCCCCATTAATTCGCACATTCCCTGGACACAAATAGCAAGTCGGATCGTGTTTGACGATCTCTCTCTTTAATGGGTCTTCAGATTGGCCTTGCCACGGCCTTTTCATGCGATGCGGCGATACCAAGACCCATTCATTGGTCAAAATATTCAATCGCTTGTGAGAGCTGGTCTGAAGGCTGAAGGCTTTTTTCATTCTGGGGATGTTTTGACAAGTTGTGCCCCATCGGACAAAATCACTTTTTGGATGTCGCATTGTATTCCAAATTGCTGGAAATAACGCTCAGAAAACTCTTTTGCTACTCTTTGAACCGCTTCGGCTTTAACTATATTGATGGTACAACCACCAAAGCCCCCACCCATCATCCTAGCGCCTATAACATCTGAATCTGTTTGGGCCAAATCAATAAAAAAGTCCAGTTCTGCACAGCTTACTTGGTAACTGCTTCTCAGCCCCTCGTGGGCCTCGAACATCAGCCTTCCGAAAGTCTTTAGGTCGCCCTGATCGATGGCCTTCACAGCTTCCCCGGTCCTTTGAATTTCTTCTACAATATATTTTGCCTTTTCGTATTTGTCTTGACCGATCTGTTGCTTCATTCCATCGAGAGCTGACATCGACAAGTCGCGAAGTGACTTGACTCCAGCCATTTGAGCCACCGTTTGACAAGCATTTCTTCGGTCGTTGTAGGCCGCGTCTGACAATTGGTGTTTGACTTTTGTATTGAACAACATGAGTTGATACCCCTTGAGAGGTAAAGAAATTGATCGAGCGTCTAGGGATCTGCAATCGAGGTGAATCACCTTGCCTGACTCGCCAAACATGCTGGCATATTGATCCATGATACCACATTTAACCCCCACAAAATCATGTTCGATCTGCTGGGCAATAAATATCATGTCCTTTTTCGACAAACCTAAGTTAAACAATGCATTGATCCCAACAACCAAGCTATTTTCGAGAGCTGCCGAAGAAGATACGCCCCCTCCTTGCGGGAGGTTCCCCCCAAAAACCAAATTAAACGGTACGATGTCATGTCCCTTTGAGCGCAGCACCTGAACAGCCCCTATAACAAAACGATGCCAGTGCTCATTTGCAGAAGTCAGTTCTTGCGCTAAATCAAAAGTAAAAGGCTGGTGTTCGGTATCAATTGCAACCGCAACGGATTGGTTTTGGGCCAATCCAAAGGCGACGAAAACACCCTTATCAATGGCTCCTGGAAGGACAAAACCATCATTGTAATCGGTATGACCACCAATCAAATTAACACGACCTGGAGCAAAACTCGTTACCCTTGGTAAAACACCAAAATGATCTTCAAATGCCTTATTAATTCGATCAAGTTGAACACTGTCCATAAGTCCCTAGGCAAAATAGATGTAAATGAAAATCACAATCGCACAAAGCGAAATACCTGCCACGGTGGTCTTCTTCCATGGTTCTATGTCTACTTGTTTGGTGTAACTAATTTGATACGGTTCACTCCGAGGATACAATCGTCCAATGACCAGCATAATGATGATATTAAGTACAAAAAGAATGGCCATGACGTGCAAATAGTGCGGGTAATCGTCTTCTCCAAACACATAAGGTTTTAATACAAACTGGCTCAAACTGTAAAGCACAACTCCCGAAATAATAGCAATTTTTGCCGCTATGGCAGGCACATACTTAGTCAAATAACCCACAACGATGATGGTCAAAATTGGAATACTATAACATCCATTGACTTCTTGCAAATAGCCGAACAGTCCGTCGGGAGCGTTGGCAATGAGAGGGGCAATAAACATGGATAACAAGGCCAAAAAGATGCCAAATTGCTTACCAACTTTTACCGTTTCCTCTTCGCTGGCTTCAGGTTTGATTTTTGACTTATAAACATCAACTCCAAAAAGCGTCACTGAACTGTTGAGGGCTGAATTGAAAGAGCTCAGAATTGCGCCAAACAAAACGGCCGCAAAAAATCCTACAAAAGCCTTGGGAAGTACTGCATTGACCAGCATAGGATAGGCTTGATCTGGGTTGGTCAAGGTGTCGCCAAACATGTGGTAAGCAATTATTCCAGGTAAAACAACTATAATAGGTCCAAGAATTTTTATGAAGGATGCCAATAACAATCCCTTTTGTCCTTCTTTAAGGTTTTTGGCACCAAGAGCGCGTTGAATGATGGCTTGGTTGGTTCCCCAATAAAAGAGTTGAACCAACATCATTCCAGTGAAAATAGTGCCAAAAGGCACTGATGCCTTTGGTCCTCCCATAGATTTAAACTTATCGGGATGGCTTTCAACAATGGTAGATAATCCAGCGAATAGATCACCATCACCTACAGCCATCAAACCAAAAACAGGAATTAATAAACCCCCTATCAGTAACCCGACTGCGTTGACCGTGTCCGAGACTGCGACTGCCTTTAAACCTCCAAAAATGGCATAGATTGAACCAACCAAACCAATACCCCAAACGCATATCCACAAAGCGGCGGTTTCTGAAACGTTTAAAAGCTCTGGAACTTCAAAAAGACTACTGATGGCCAAGGCTCCAGAGTACAATACAATAGGCAATAGGACTACCACATAACCACTTAAAAACAAAATTGAGGTTATCATTTTTGTACTGTGATCGTAACGACTTTCTAAAAATTGTGGAACAGTGGTTATACCACCTTTTAAATATCTTGGTAAAAGAAAAACCGCTGTCAACACCATGGCTATTGCGGCAAGAGTTTCCCACGCCATAACCAATAATCCTTCTCTAAAAGCGGCTCCATTGAGGCCCACGATTTGCTCCGTAGACAGGTTAGTTAGCAGGAGCGAGCCAGCGATGACTACTCCAGTTAAGCTTCGACCTCCTAGAAAATAGCCGTCCGAAACTTTAGACTTGTCGGTCGAACTCTTTACGTAGGAAATGACCGCTACCAGCGCCGTAAAGGCTAAAAAAGCTAAGATTTGCATAAATTAAGTTTTAAAGGATTGATTGATTTGAACGTTCCAATTTAAGTGAAATGTTTCTTTTGGCGACAATTTGAGCAGTCCAATTTTGTTATTAAAGCTGTTACCAGGACTTGTCATGGGTTCGATGGCAAAGTAGTTCTGATGTTCAGGAGCATACAACTGTACAAACGAATAGGATGAAGAAGACGTCACCGTTAGTTTATGTTCAGGAGTGTCAAAAACAACTCTCGCTGGCCGAATCTTAAAGCAATGGTCGTATGAAACCTCCCCGATGATCTCAGAAAAATGCTCATCTGCTGTTTCCATGTGCACGGGAATCAACTCTTGATTTGTTATGATGTTTTGATCTCTAGGCATGGACAATTTAGATGCATTTTTATCCGATGTAAAAAAATAAGGGTGCCAACCTAAACTGAATGGAAATAGGACGGACCCACTGTTGGTAACGGTCACCTCAAGTCTCAATCCAACTGAAGTGAAACAATAGGTCAACCCCAAATCAAAAGTAAATGGAAATCCTAAGTCGTTCCCTTCGAAATGGTATTCCAAATCAACTTGAGCTCTGTCCTGTTCGGCAATGACCTGCTTTAACCGAAATTGCTTGTCATAGACCAAGCCGTGCAACGCGTGTTTTCCCTGGTCGTTACATTCTAAATGGTATTCTTTTTCTTCAACACGGTAAGTGCCATGTTCAACGCGATTGACAAATGGAAAAAGCAATGCTCCGGCGTACGATTCGGAATAATTTGTAGACGTTGGATCACCTATGACAAGATTGTTCGTGCAAACAAATTTGACCAAGCGACCTCCTTGACCCAATCCAATTATTGCATCAATGCCAAAATTCTTGTGGGAGATCTTTACCTGATCTTTCGTTTCGGTCGTAATATGAAATCGATCGTCCATTATAGTGACTGGCGGATTATGATTTGATTGGGATTTTCTACTTTAATATTTTCCCTATTAAGGATCATGCTAGCCAATTTAGACCCCATCTGTTTAAAGTCTGTCGAAATGGTCGTAATGCCTCCTTCTAAAATCTCTTTAAACATACTGTCGTTGTATGAAATTACTCCTACGTCCCTGCCAACCGTCAAGCCCTCAGACTTGATCGATTTAATCAATAAAATCAAGTCACTATCTTCCAAGACCAAATAGACTTCCCTCCTTTTTGGTTGCCGACCTTTTAATGTCTTAATCAACTCATAGTTCAATTTGTTGAGGCGCTTAAATCTCTGAAACCCACTGACCATGGCCTTAGGTTGTTTTTTCTCTGGGTAAATAAGAATCAAATTGGTATAGCGATCGAGAAGGTCTTTGACCGCCATCAAACTGTCAAAAATGCCTTTATCAAAATTTTGATAAACTGATGGGTATTTGGACAAGCCCTTGGTAGTTTGGTCCAATACATAAACTTGATGGGGCGACAAATGCGAGAGCACTTCCTCAGTTTTTGGCACATTGGCTGGCATCACCACGTAGTAGTTATATTGCCCAACATGATCTAATATTAGTTTTGAAAATATATTTCTATTAAAGTGATGAAAGAAAATATCAACTTGAAAATGAGGCGGCAATGCTTCTAAAAAAGCGTTGTATAAATCCTCTTTAAATGCGTTGAATTCATCAAATAAAACAAAAACTTTTTGTTTGATGGATATATCGGTGCCTGAAACATAACATCCTTTTCCAGCTATGGCTTGGACTATACCTCTGGCTTTTAATTCGTTTAAAGCTGTTAATACTGTATCTCGTGAAAAACCAAAACTTTGTCCCAATTCATTAATTGAAGGCAGAGCATCTCCAACAAACAATTTTTTAGAGAGAATGGCATCTTCAACAGATGCAATCAACTGCTTGTATTTGGGCATTCCGAAGCCAACGTGCTGAATTGGTAATATCATTGGGCTAATATACAAAACCAACTGGTAGGTACTGGTGGGTATTTTTCAATTATTTAATCTATCTTAGCCCGACAGAGAAAATAACACATCATGAAACTCAAATTTTTAAGTATTCTTTGTTTCGGTCTTCAAGTTCTACCTCTATTAGCTCAAGAAAGAATTAATGTCATTCTCAGTGACGACTGGAAGTTTCATTTGGGCGATCAGCCTCTAGCCTTCGCCGATGATTTTGATGATGACAAATGGAGTTCTGTTTCTGTACCTCATGATTGGGCCATACATCAGCCCTTCGAAATCAACGGTAATGGCGATACTGGAAAACTGCCTTGGCAAAATGAAGGATGGTACCGCAAAAAATTGAACTTTGACAGCAGTTTTACAGGCAAAAGGATATATCTGTTGTTTGATGGCGCCATGAGTTTTCCAAAAATTTATATTAACGGCAAATTGGCTGGAGAATGGGACTATGGCTATAATTCCTTCTATGTAGATATTACAGATTTCGTTCAATTGAATCAAGAAAACAGTATTGCAGTTCATTGCAACACGCAATTCCATGACAGTCGTTGGTATCCGGGAGGAGGGCTGTTTCGAAAAGTGACTTTAATCGTTACAAATCCCATCCACATAAACCTTTGGGGGACCTACATCACCACCCCGAAGATTGAGAAGGCGTTTGCAAAGGTGAATGTTGAAACTACTATTACCAACCATACTGAAGAGGCGCAACAGCTTCAAGTCAAATACTCCATTTACGATAGTCAAAATAAATTGATCCATAACAACTTACAAGCAGTAAACTCCACCCCTTCTGATCAGACGGTTTTGACCTTCCAAACCACTCTTTCCAATCCCAAATTATGGGATATTGAATCACCAGAATTGTATCGTTTAGAAACCGAAATCCTTCAAAACGGTAAAACGATAGATCACGCCAGCACCACATTTGGCATCAAAGATTCGCATTTCACCGCCGATGATGGATTTTACCTCAACGGTCGGCGGGTGCAACTCAAAGGTGTTAATTTGCATAGTGATTTGGGACCTTTAGGTATGGCATTCAACAAGAGTGCTGCCGAGCGTCAATTGACCATCATGAAAGAAATGGGTGTTAATGCCATCCGCAACTCACACAACGTTGCGGCTCCAGAGGTGTTGCAACTTTGCGATGAGATGGGATTACTATTCTTAAATGAGATTTTTGACAAATACGACGGCAAGGCCGACATTACTGCCGAAACTGATTTTGACGAATTTGCGCACAGAAACGTTAAAAACTTTATCCTCAGAGATCGTAACCATCCCTCTGTATTTTTGTGGAGTGTTGGCAACGAAATTGGCGATGTGCAATGGAACATAAATGGAGGATTTGAGAAGCTACAAACAATGGTTAACTATGTCAAGAAATATGACAGTTCGCGTCCAACAACACTAGTCTGCGACAACTTGGAAAGCGCCAAACTGAGGCACTTTGATTATTATGATGTTCACAGTTGGAATTATGGCCGTCGATATCGATTGGCGAGAGAATTAGAGCCTAATAAGGCAGTCATTATCAGCGAATCTGCATCCACTGTCAGTACCAGAGGTTTTTACGAATTCCCTTTACCAGCAATAAAAACTGATTTCACTTCTTCTCTTCAAGTAAGCTCCTATGACCTCAATGCGCCAGAATGGGCAGAAATATCAGACGACGATTTCATGTGGCAAGAACAAGAGCCCTATGTTGCAGGTGAATTTGTTTGGACAGGATTTGACTATCTTGGAGAACCGACGCCATACAACAACAAATTTGTCAAATCATTGGGATTCACTGACAAGGAGGCTTCCAGAAGCTCGTATTTCGGAATAGTTGATTTGGTTGGCATTCCTAAAGATCGCTATTACCTCTACAAGAGCCATTGGAGGCCAGAAGAGCCAGTGGTTCATCTGTTACCTCATTGGAACTGGGAAGGATTAGAAGGTAGTATTGTTCCGGTATTTGCTTATACCAATGGAGACAAAGGCGAATTGTTTGTTAACGGGGTTTCTCAAGGCATGCAGTATAAAAAACCAGAGTCTAACAATTCAACTGAACGGTATCGGTTAATTTGGCCAAAGGTTATTTATGAGCCTGGGGAGATCAAAATAGTAGCTTACAAAGGAGATCAACTTTTAGGTGCGAAAACTGTTCGAACAGCATCGGCAACTCATTATTTATCCGCATCAGTAGATCGAGATTCTCTGCAATCAGGGAGTAGCACCTTAGCTTTTGTTACTATCGAGGCCTTTGACAAGGATGGCAACCCAAGTCCATTGGCCGATAATTTATTAACCTTTCGATTAGATGGACCAATTGAAATTGCAGGGGTAGGCAATGGCAATCCTCAATCATTCGAACCCTTTTTAGCCAATCAAGTCAAACTGTTCTATGGCAAAGCCGTTGTCATTCTAAAATCTAAGAACTACACTGGCATTGGTAAGTTAACCATTTCATCTAACGGACTTCTAAATAAGGTACTAGAAATAAAAGTAGACTAATTTTTTTTGGAGTAAAATTCCAAAACCGACTGTTGCTCCCTTAAAGCCTCTAGAAATTCCAGTCTCAATCGATCGACCAAATCGCTTACTGGCAGAGCATCGTCAATGGTGGCTACCCCGTGACCAGCAGACCATATCGATCTCCATGCTTTAGCCTCCTTTTTGGCAGCATCGGTGTCCTTGCCAAAATCCATTTTACCAGAAGTCTGCCACATGTCTTCTGTGATGCCCATGGCTTCAAGGCTTGGCCTCAAGAAGTTGGCTGGAACACCAGAAACTGCAGCGGTATAGACAACGTCGGAAGCACTGCTCGTGGTAATCATATCCTTATAGGCGTCTGGAGCCTTACTCTCTTTGGTATTGATAAAACGAGTACCCATATAAGCCAAATCAGCGCCCATTTGCTTGGCAGACGCCACATCTCGACCAGTGCTTATACTCCCCGCCAGGAGAATTGTTTTGTGAAAGAATTTTTTAATTTCCGCGACTAATGGCATGGGGTTAATGGTGCCGGCATGACCGCCTGCGCCTGCGGCTACAAGTATCAAACCGTCTACACCTGCCTCAGCAGCTTTTTCGGCATGTCGTTTTTTAATCACGTCATGAAAGACCAAACCGCCATAACTATGAACAGCGCTTACCAATTCTGAGACAGCTCCCAAAGAAGTAATGATTAGTGGCACTTGATGCTTCATGCAAAGCATCAAGTCGGCTTGAACACGAGGATTGGAGTGATGGACGATGAGATTAACTCCAAAAGGTGCAGGTTTCTTACCTGTTTCCTTTTCAAAATCGGCTAAGGCTGTTTTGATTTCAATGAGCCATTCTTCAAAACCTTCACTCGTTCTTTGATTGAGGGCAGGAAAGGTGCCTACAATTCCTTTTTTACAACATTCGATAACCAGTTGAGGACTAGAAATCAGAAACATGGGAGCAACAACTACGGGTAGTTCTAACTCATTGATAAATTTTGCTTTCATTTCTTTTTATTTTTTTGAATCTTATATTAGGAATTAAACCTTAGTCTTTATTCACTTTTAAAACAAGCTTCCCGATTTTTTCTCCCGAGAATAGCCTCAATAAGGTGTTGTTAAAATTTTCTAAGCCTTCGTAGACATCCTCACGAGTTTTGATTGAACCGTCAGCCAACCAGCTCCCCATTTGAGCCATGCCTTCGAGATAGCGATCGGCATAGTCGAACACCACCATGCCTTGCATTGTGGCGCGATTTACTAGTAGCGACAAATAATTGCTTGGACCTTTCATGGCCGCCGAAGCATTATATTGAGAAATAGCTCCACAAATGACTACCCTAGCATGGATGCGCAGTTTAAGTAAGGCAGCATCTAAAATATCACCACCCACGTTGTCAAAATAAACATCAATACCTTCAGGACAATGTGTTTTTAACGCCTCCATTAAATTCTCATTTTTATAATCGATGGCCGCATCAAAGCCCAATTCCTCGACTACATATTTACATTTTGAGGCTCCTCCAGCAATCCCTACGACTCTGCATCCTTTGATCTTAGCTATTTGGCCTACCAAACTTCCTACCGCACCAGCGGCACCAGACACCAAAACCACATCTCCCGATTTGATTTTTCCGACTTCCAAAATACCAAAATAGGCGGTCATTCCAGGCATGCCCAATGCACCAAGATAAGTGGTCAAAGGCGCCTGTTTTGGATTTACTTTATAAAAACCTCGCCCATCAGTACAAGTGTATTCCTGAACTCCTCCAGCGCCAGACACAAAATCTCCTACCTCGAAATGACTGTTGTTGTTGACGTAGATAACTTCTCCAACAGTACCTGCTCTCATCACCTCACCAATTTCAACAGGAGGAATGTATGACTTTCCTGCTCTGATCCAACCTCGCATGGCGGGATCGAGAGAGATATAATGCTGTTTTATAAGTATTTCACCCTCTTTTAGAGGCTCTACAGGAACGCTTTGATACGTCCATGTGCCCGCAGAGGGAAGGCCAACGGGTCTTTCTGCAAGGCAAATTCTAGTATTTTTCATGCTTTGATATTAATATTAACTGATCGCCTTTTTAGTTTTTAAACCAAATAAGCTTTCCTATTAGGTTCTGATTCTCGAGCAGTGCAATTCCAAAATAACTCCAGCAATCAATACAACAGATGCATTTTTGCTTTATTACGCCAACCTGCTTGAGACTGATAGGATACGAAATAGATCTTTAAATCGCTTTGTGATTGATAATCGACAAAGAAAATCTTTTTATCGGCTTGAGACTGGTATGTTACAAAATACCACAGACCTTCATTCCCTTTGACTTGAGACTGGTAATCCACCTTAAACACTTTTAAATCAGCCTGAGATTCATAGTCAACCACAAAGACTTTGACATCAGCCTGAGAAACGTATGGCACACTAAACATCTTTTGAGCGGAACTCAACAAGGGAAACAGTAGAAACGGAATCAAATATTTCATAACAAATCCTTTTTGAAGGTTTTTAAATCCGATCCCGTAGGATATTCGTACAATTCCAGCATGAAATAGGGCAAGGCCGCAAAGAGGTGATCGAAAACATTTCCTACAATATCCTCATACTCCTTCCAGCGTTTGTCAATACTAAATGCATAGATTTCGAGCGGTGTGCCTTGAGGTGTTTGAGGCAGTTGTCGGCACATGATCATCATGTCGTGATTGATCATGGGGTGTTGGTTCAAATAGGCATCGACATAAAATCGAAACAAGCCCATATTGGTTAGATTTCTACCATTGATAGCCAAAGATTTGTCAATTTGATGCTCTTGGTTATAATTATTGATTTCCGTTTGACGATTGCTGATCCGTTCGGTCATTAATTCAACCGACTTCAATTGATCGGCCTCTTGGTCCGTTACAAAACGGATGGATGAGGTTTTAATCAATATTGAACGTTTTATGCGGCGTCCATCAGAATTACTCATTCCTCGCCAATTGACAAAGGCATCTGAAATAAAGCTGTAGGTAGGGACAGAGGTTATAGTTTTGTCAAAATTCTGAACTTTTACAGTTGAGAGGTTGATTTCGATCACGTCGCCGTCGGCGCCATATTTTTCAATAGTAATCCAATCTCCAATTCTTACCAAATCGTTAACCGCAATCTGAATACTGGCCACAAAACCAAGAATCAAGTCTTTAAAAATCAATAGAATCAGTGCCGACAAGGCACCCATGGCTGCCAGTAAATTCAATATTTCCTTTCCAGTGATCAAGGAAAATATAACTACCAAACCGATGACCCAAAGCGCAATCATAAGAACTTGGACATAACTATCAATTGGTTTGTCTCCGTAAGTTGGGGTGAGTTTTAAAGAATCTCTTAGGGCCATAAGAACACGCCTGGCCATGGTCAAAACAGACAGGACAATGAGAATTTCCAAAACCAAATGAAGTGGATTGCGCAAACTTGGAAAATGACTCGTCCAAAAGGGCAAAACAATGAACAAAAAGGCTATTGGCACTACTACTGCAAGACTTTGAGGAAACCTTTCGGCTATCAGAAAATCGTCAAAATTACTTTCAGTTTTAACCGCTAATCGTCTTAGAACACCTATTAAAACGGCACGTACTACTTTTTGAAGAACGATTGCCACAAGGATTACAGCAAGTGTAACAATAAAAAAGTCTGTATTCTGGGCCAGCTCTTTACTCCAACCAAGTGATTTAAAATAGTCAAAAAATATCATACGATTTCAGCGCTTAATCCCGCCTCTAGCAATCTTGTGCAGCGGGGTTCCAATTCGTCAAAGGTACCTGTTTTTACGCCACATTTGCCCTTAAAATGGACAATAATGGCGCATTGTTCAGCTTGAATTGGGGTATGATCACAGACGTCAACCAACATTTCTATGACAAAGTCAAAAGTATTGACGTCATCGTTGAACAAGATAATTTCATTCAACTTTGAAATCTGAGTCTTGATATCTGTTTTATGTCTGACTTGTTCTTTCTGAGACATGGCTCATTAAAATTAAACTAATATAAAAATTTTATTGCGATCCAATTGTCTCGCTCAATATTTTCGACGTAACTCAACCCTAAACTTTCGGCCTTATCCCTTATCATTGGGATATCCTCCGCATAAAATCCGCTCAAGAGCACCGACCCTCCAGGCGCCAATACGTTCACATAGGCACTGAGGTCATTAAGCAATACGTTTCGATTGATGTTTGCAATAATCAAATCATAGATTTCGTGCCCAAGAACCGATGCATCGCCCAAAATTACTTTGATAGACGGACATCCATTGACCTGAATGTTTTCAAGGGAGTTGTTGAAACACCATTCGTCAAAATCAATTGCGGTGATACTGCTGGCTCCTTTTTTACAAGCGACTATGGCCAAAATACCTGTACCACAACCCATGTCAAGCACCCTAGACCCTTTGATTTCCATGTCGATTAACAATTGAACCATCATGTGGGTGGTTTGATGGTGCCCGGTACCAAAACTCATTTTCGGATTGATAATGATCTCCATTTCTGTCAAAGAAGGAGGGTGAAACGGTGCTCTGATGGTGCATCGGTTTGACACGCAAATTGGGTCAAAACTTGACTCCCAGGTCGCGTTCCAGTTTTCCTCCTTTATGAATTCAATTTGATGAGAAATTTTTACATGCTCATTATTCGTCAAATCTATTTGCGACAGCAAATGTTCGGTCCAATCAGCCTCTGGGATAAAGGCAGATACTCCAGTTTCGGTCTGCAAAAAGCTTTCGAAACCCAAATCACCGAGCTCGTTTATCAACAAGTCAGTCCAAGGTTCAAGAGGAACTACTTCAAAATGACAACCAACATAGTTCATATAGCATTTACGATAGCTGAAAAATCTATTGCGTCAAGAGCTGCGCCACCAATAAGTCCTCCATCGACATCGGGTTTAGAAAATATCAAAACCGCATTATCGGGCTTAACACTACCGCCGTAAAGAATTGGGCAACGCTCTGCTACTTCAGTGCCATAAGCATTGGCAAGTGTCTTTCTGATAAAGGCATGCATTTCTTGAGCTTGTTCGGGAGATGCCGTTTTTCCAGTACCAATTGCCCAAACCGGCTCATAAGCTAAAACTACATTTTTCCAAGCATCTTCGGGCAGGTGAAAAAGACCCTCTTTCAATTGAGATTTAACTACATCGAAATGTTGCCCACTTTCGCGGTCTGCCAACAATTCTCCAAAGCAAAAAATAACTTGCATCCCATGCTTTAGGGCAGTGTCAACCTTTGCTGCCAATAAAGCTCCAGCTTCCCTGAAATATTCTCGTCTCTCGCTGTGACCTAAAATGACCGTGCTAACACCAACACCTTCGAGCATGTGAGCGCTGACCTCTCCAGTAAAGGCACCGCTTTCGGATTGATGCATGTTCTGAGCAGACAAGCCTATACCGCTGCCCTGCAAGGCCTCAGAACAGGCGCTGAGCGCGGTGAAATTGGGTGCTACAATCACCTGCGCGCTGGAGGTGAATTTTGATTTTTTCAAGGCGTCAATTAATTCGAGGCTCTCCCTTTGGTTGAGATTCATTTTCCAATTGCCGGCAACGATTTTTGTTCTCATATTTAATCTAGTTTAACTTTAGGGTCGAGCCATGCATAAAGGACATCAACGAGGGTTTGAATTATTATAAAAAATAAAGCGATCACTAAAACGGATCCCATTATTACTGGTAAATCGAGGGTATTAAGTGCAGAAACAATTTCCTTGCCCAATCCGTTCCAGCCAAAAACAAATTCTACAAAAACGGCACCTGCCAACATAGAGGCAAACCACCCAGAAATGGCAGTGATCACAGGATTAAGTGCATTCTTGATGGCGTGATTTTTGACAATTTTTATGGCCGAAAGTCCCTTGGCCTTTGCCGTCCTGATGTAGTCTTGCGCCATCACGTCCAAAAGCGAATTTCTCATCAACTGACTGATGACAGCAAGCGGTCTGATGCCCAATACTACGGCCGGAAGAATCAAATTTTTCAATTCCAAGTAACGGCCTTCACCAAAATCATCGATGGCATATAGACTACCGGTCATGTTCAAATTGGTCCAGTCACCCCAAACAAATCCGAACAGCCAAGCAAAAATAATGGCACTAAAAAATGAGGGAACACTCATCCCAATGGTACTGCCAATCTGAATAACCCGATCAATCCAATTGTCTTGATTGAGAGCGGCTATAATGCCCAAAAATATTCCTATCAGCACAGCTAAAGCAATAGCCGCTACCGCCAAAACAATGGTATTCGGAAGTGTTTCTGTCAAAATAGCGGACACCAATTTGCCTGGTCTTGCGAAAGAGTAGCGTAAGTAAGGCCACTTGATAACCATGTCAAAATTCGAGGCGCCAAGGATTTTAAAACCACTGTAATTTTTGGGATTAAAATAGCTATAGTCCTCTGGCGATGTGCTGTGAAAAGAAAGCGGTGACAAGTCATTCAAATAGTATAAATACTGCTTCGAAACGGGTTGATCAAAGCCATACTTGCGTTTCATTTGAGCCAATTGCTCGCTGTTGGAATTTTGCCCTAGCATCATTCTCGCGGGATCACCTGGCAACACACTAAATAGAAGAAAAATAACTGTAATCACCCCAAACAAGGTCAAAAAGGCGTACGCTATTTTCTTTTTTAAGTAGTGTAACAATCTAGTCGAATCTTAGTTGGTCAAAGTCGTTCCAATGCTTTTTGTCAAGGATTGTTCCTTTAAATAACTTCAGCGCAGCAGGATTAGAACGAACTACCGTTTTTAGTGCTGTTTCGTCGCTAAAATAAAATGGAATATCGATGCCGAATTTTTTAGAAATTGCCATCTGCTCTTCATTTCCTGTGGCGGTAAGTCCAATCACCTTGTAACCGGCGCGTTCTGCTCGACCAGCTAAATCCTTTATTTTTTCCATTCCCTCCTGTTCACTTTTGGCCATGTTATAAGAAAAAATGATAATTAATTTGGGTTCTGCCATCATTTCCTCGAAATAATCCTCGCCGTCATTTTCGATTGAGAAATCATGAATGGGTGGCTCATAACCTTCTTGAATGGTTTTTGTTTCAACTCTCAAATACTCCCCGCCTTCAACTGTTGGGTAGGAACCATTAGTGACAAAAGACTTTTCCTCGCCACTAACTTTGAAATACCAAGTGTATTCAATAATTGGTTTCGGCGCATCGGGTGGAATTTGACTTTGTTCAACGATATTGGCATTGATCTTATAAGGTCTAAAATCAAGAATTGGCAAATGCATCAACACGTAGTAAACTACCCCAAAACAAAAGATCATACTAATCAGCACGACAATAGAGCTGGCAGTTTTGTTCAAACAAGGCTGAATTAATTTCTGCTTGAAAAAGAGCCAAACGATCAATACCAAAAGAATTATATCCTTGGTAAACGATTCCCACGGCGTCAATTTGATGGCGTCTCCAAAACACCCACAATCAGTAACTTTATTGAAATAGGCCGAATAAAAAGTTAAGAAGGTAAAAAAGACGATCATGCCCAAAAGGCTAATCATGGTAAACCTCACCTTGTATCCCAAGAGCAAAAATACCCCTAAGAGCACTTCAAAGACAACAACCACCACAGCGATCATCAAAGCATAGGGCACAAAAAAAGGCAAATCCAAAACTGTTAGACCGAAATATTCTTCGAGTTTAAAAGCAAATCCAACAGGATCGTTGAGCTTGATCAGTCCAGAAAAAATGAATAAGCCACCGACGGCTGCTCGAAAGAGATGTGTGAGTAATTTCATGTTCTTTGATTTAAATGAATTAGAGCAAAAATGGCGTAATTGATCATGTCTTGATAGTTAGCATCAATTCCCTCGCTCACCAATGTTTTGCCTTGATTGTCTTCAATTTGTTTTACTCTAAGCAATTTTTGAAGAATTAAATCGGTAAGAGAACTGACCCTCATGTCTCTCCAAGCTTCGCCATAATCGTGATTCTTGTCTTGCATCAATTGTCTGGTTTCTGACATTTTGAGCTGATAGTGCGCCAAAGCCTTTTCTGGAGTCAAGTCGGGTTGTTCGGCTATGCCCAAATCAATTTGAATGAGAGCCATCAAGCAATAATTGACAATACCCACAAATTCCCCAGCCTCATCTTCTTCAATTTTTCGAACACTGTTTTGTTGAAGACTTCTTATTCTTTGTGCCTTGATAAAAATTTGATCGGTCAAAGAACTCAATCGCAGAATGCGCCAGGCGCATCCGTAATCTTTCATTTTTCGTTCGAACAAATCCTGACATGTCTTCGTTATATTGTCGTATTCGAGAAGGGTTTGATCCATGCGTCAGGCTAATTTGTGTAAATTTACATTCTAAATAGACACTCACAAGGGGTTTCTAAGGAATTTTTGACGGATTTATACACAATAATGACACTGAACTACAGAGGCCAATTGGTTAATATTTCAAGTCCAAAGGTCATGGGGATCATGAATGTAACCCCTGATTCGTTCTTTGATGGCGGTAATCTAAAATCGAACGCTGACGTTTTAATGAAAGCCGAAACAATGCTGAAGCAAGGAGCCACATTTATCGATATTGGCGGCTACAGCACAAGACCCAATGCGACTGATGTTGCGTTGGAACAAGAATTGAAGCGAGTAATTCCGGTGGTTGCTTTGATTTCTGAAAAATTTCCAGAAGCGCTAATTTCTATTGATACTTTCCGGTCTCAAGTGGCCAATGAAGCTGTCTTGGCTGGAGCTCACATGGTTAATGACGTTTCGGGAGGGCAAATGGATGACGCTATGTTCACAACGGTTGCCGAGCTGAAAGTACCCTATGTCCTAATGCACATGAGAGGAACGCCACAAGCTATGATGGAAAACTGTCAATATGATGACGTGACTAAAGACTTGATATACTATTTTTCTGAGCGACTGAGTATGGCTCATTCGGCTGGTATAATGGATGTCATTATTGATCCTGGCTTTGGTTTTTCAAAGCAAATGGAACAAAATTTTGAGCTACTTCAGAAGCTCGAATTGCTGCAGCACCTCGACAAACCAGTTTTGGTAGGATTATCGAGGAAGTCAATGATTTACAAAACCTTAGGAATCACTCCTGACGAAGCACTAGCGGGAACGATCAGCTTAAACACAATAGCCTTATCAAAAGGAGCGAAAATTTTGCGTGTACACGATGTTAAAGAGGCGGTTCAAAGCATTGCGCTACTCGGTCAAATGAGTTAAGTTTTAAAAATTATTCTACATTTACGAAAAGTGATCTTATGGGTTTTTGGGATACATTCAAATTTAGTGTCGTAGAAGTAGTCGATCTACTTCTTGTTGCTATTCTGTTATTCTACCTCTATAAGCTAGTCAAAGGCACCGTAGCCATAAACATATTTGCGGGCATTGTAATGGTTTATTTGATTTTCAAATTGACTCAAGCGCTTCAAATGCCTTTATTAAGTGGGATATTGGGAGGATTTATCAACGTCGGAATGTTCGCTTTGATTGTCGTGTTCCAACAAGAAATAAGAAAATTTCTTCTCATGCTCGGTTCTTCGAATTTTGGAAGGAGGCGGCGCTTCTTTAAACAGCTCAGATTTCTTAAAACTAATACCTCAAACGAAACGGATATTAAAGCACTTGTCGAAGCTTGTGACCTCATGTCCAAAACAAATACAGGTGCACTAATAGTTGTTGAAAGAAATAATAATTTGGATTTTTTAATCAACCCTTCACACCGAACCTCAATCAAGTTGAATTCTTCCATCATACAAAGTATCTTTTTTAAGAATAGTCCACTTCATGATGGCGCTATAATTGTAGAAAAAAACAACATCAAGGCTACTAGAATTGCTCTTCCCGTTACAGATCAAGCGAATGTTCCTCAAAGATTTGGACTGCGTCACAGAGCTGCACTAGGGATATCCGAAAAAACAGACGCCATAACACTCGTAGTTTCGGAAGAAAGAGGCGAAATGTCTTATGCATGTGACGGAGTACTGATTCCAATTTCAAATAGAGAGGAACTGATCAAGCACTTAGAAAAAGACCTGAATTAGACCGCTTGAGTTTGCAAAAATTGCACTTCATACAAGTGTTTGTAATAGCCCTCGTCATTTTTTAGGAGTTCTTCATGCGAACCTTGTTCCACAATACATCCCTTGTCCATTACTATAATTCGATCCGCTTTTTGAACTGTTGCTAAACGGTGAGCGATTACAATTGAAGTTCTGTTCTTAGTCATCTTATCAGTTGCGGTTTGAATCAATTGTTCAGCATGCATGTCTACCGAAGACGTTGCCTCATCGAGGATGAGTATACTCGGATTGGTCACATAGGCTCTCAAGAAAGACAACAGTTGTTTCTGCCCCGAAGACAGCATTGCACCTCGTTCTTTAACGTTAAATTGGTACCCCCCTGGAAGACTTTCTATAAATTGGTCAATTCCTATTTCTTGGGCTGCCGTCCTTACCTGTTCAAGTGAAATTGAAGGATCCCTCAAGGTGATATTGTTGAAGATGGTATCGGCAAACAAGAACACGTCTTGAAGAACAATAGCTATCTGACCTCTTAATGAACCTAAAGTGAACATCTTGACATTATTCCCGTCTATGAGAATTTCACCCTGATCAATGTCGTAAAATCGGTTAAGCAAATTTATGATCGTAGATTTTCCAGCACCTGTAGCACCCACGATGGCAATGGTCTCGCCTGCTTTAATATCTAGATTAAGTCCGTTAAGCACAGGTTCATCAGCCAGGTAAGAAAAATGAACGTCTTTAAATTGAATATCACCTTTAAAATGTGGCGCTAATAATTCACCCGACTTATCAATTTGGGCCTCTGTATCAAGGACCTTAAAAACCCGAGAAGATGCTACCATACCCATCTGAAGGGTATTGAATTTGTTGGCAATTTGGTTTAACGGTCTGAACATCATTGGAATCATCATTACGAATGCGGTAACCTCTCCCAAAGTGACAGTGTTTTGATCTATCATGTTAAGCCCTCCAAACCAAACGACAAAACCCAACGTAATGGAAGAAATTATTTCGGCGATTGGAAAGAAAATCGAGTTATACCAAACCGTCTTTAACCATCCCTTTTTGTGGCGTTGGTTTATTGTTTTAAAATTGTCAAACTCAATCGATTCTCGAGTAAACAGCTGGAGTGTTTTCATCCCCGTGACACGTTCTTGGACAAAAGAGTTCAAATTGGCCACTTCTGTTCTCACATCGTCAAAGGCACGCTTCATGTATTTCTGAAAGACCTTGGTGGCATAAACTATGATTGGGAAGGTGCAAAATACAATTAGGCTGAGCTTCCAATTCATGTAACACATTACTCCAGCCACTACAAGCATTTTGAGGACATCACTAAAAATCATGAACAAACCTTCACTAAAAATGTCTGCAATTCGCTCCATATCAGTAACTGCACGGGTAATTAGAACTCCAACAGAAGATTTGTCGAAATAGGCCATTTTGAAGTTCAACATGTGTTGATACAACTTAACCCTTATGTCTCTTACAACGGTTTGCCCCAACCAGTTGGCCCAATAAATGAACAATAAGTTGGTGAAGACCTCCAAAACCAGCAAAGCAACCAAGACCCAAGTCAATTTTAAAAATCCTTCTGATATTTTTTTTCCTATGAATTCATCTACAATAATTTGAGTCAAATAAGGTTTGGCGGCGCCAAAAACCGACAGGCCAATTACGGCAAGGAAGCTACCTACAAAAACCCACCGATAGGGTCGAATGAATTGCATCAACCTTTTATAGAGGTGAAAATCGAAAGATTGGGTTTTACTGTCTGTCATCGGGGTAAATGTTTTTTGGGTATTTTATGTCAACAAGGTATAATCCATGAGCGGGTACAGATGCTCCAGCTTCGGATCGGTTTTCAGAATCCAAAATGTTTTTAAAATCTTTGATTTCAATTTTACCTACTCCTACTTCGAGCAAAGTTCCTACAAGAGCTCTCACCATGTTACGCAAAAAACGGTCTGCAGAGACAACGAATAGGAGCAAATCGTCTTGAATGAGCCACTCGGCTTGAGAAATATTGCAATTAAATGTTTTGACGTCAGTATTTGATCTTGAGAAACACTTGAAATTGATATGAGACAACAGCAATTGAGCCGCTTGATTCATGAGATCAAGATCCAAAGTCGGCTTAAACTCATAGGCCCAATCGGTTAAAAAAGGATTTTTGCGCTGAGTTATTTTATAATGATAAGTTCGAACAGTAGCATCAAAACGGGCGTGAGCGTTGTTTTGCACTTGGTAAATGCGGTAGACAACAACTGAATTTGGCAAGAAACTATTCAAGCGATGCACCAGGTCTCCATTAATCTCTTGACTCAAACTGTCAAAATGCGCAACCATAAAACATGCATGAACTCCAGTATCAGTCCTACCTGCACCAACCACATCCACGGGCTCCTTCAAAAGCAAACTCAGCCCATTTTCAAGAGTGGCCTCCACAGATTCTGCGTTAGGTTGAATTTGCCAGCCATGAAACGGCTTGCCATTGTATGCTAATTCTATAAAAAACCTCAAGTAAAAATGATATTTTTGATTCGCAAAGATAGCTAGTTTTAAACTGCCATCTGCCAGCACTCAATCCAGATGAAAAAAATTCTCTTACTGTCGGACACACACAGTCACATTGATGATGGCATTATTAAGCATGTTCATTGGGCCGATGAAGTTTGGCACGCAGGAGATATTGGAGATGTTTCGGTGACCGATGCCATCATGGCCCTGAAACCGTTAAGAGCCGTTTATGGCAATATTGACGACAATGTTATAAGAATGCAATTTCCCGAACATCTTTTTTTCAATTGTGAAGACGTAAAAGTCTGGATAACTCACATAGGAGGTTATCCAGGAAGATATCCCGCTCGTATTAGAGCGATCTTAGATAGCAAACGACCTGATTTGTTCATTTGCGGTCATTCGCATATCCTAAAAGTCATGTCAGACAAGAAATACAATTTGTTACACATGAACCCTGGAGCTGCTGGAAGACACGGCTTTCATAAAGTTTGTACGATGTTGCGATTTGAGGTGTATCGAGGAAAGATCTCCTCCCTCGAAGTTGTTGAATTTAAACGGTAAAGGATATAAATCATGTTTGGTAATCGTTTTTTTGTTTTCAAATTACTGATAATCGAAAAAAAATTGTAATATTGACCTTTCGATTAACACTTCAATCGAACCAATTGCCACTGATTTTCTGACACATTCAAAATCTTTCCATTTATTATTTTATTAACCAATCATAAAACATGTTTGAAATTACCGACCTAAAGGAGAAAAAGCTACAAGATCTCCAAGATATTGCCAAGGAATTAAAAATATCAAAATTCAAAACCCTAAAAAAACTGGATCTCGTCTACAAAATTCTAGATCACCAAGCTGCTAACCCCATTGAAAAAGAAGATAAGACGACTGACTCCAACGTCAGTTCAGAATCTGCTCGGGAAGAAAGAACAGCCCCAACTCCTCGACCTATTAAGGAAAAATATTCCCCAAACCCTCGACCTGCTAAAGCGACAACATCAACTGAAGAAAGAGCTTCTAACAGTGACGCTGAGAACCCGAGTCATAAAAAGGAAGAGCAAAAGCACCCGAGACCTGTTGACAGAAATCAAAATAACAACCGACAAAAATCACAGCATAAGTCGAACAGCAATGGAAATGTTGAACAACGACAAGATCCCAATCAAACCGCTTTAGATGGAAACAAAGACAATCGAGGCAGATATAAAGAACCCGATTACGAATTTGACGCCATCATTGAAAGCGAGGGAGTTTTAGATATTATGACTGACGGTTATGGCTTTCTGAGATCATCGGATTACCATTACTTGGCCTCTCCTGACGATATTTATGTGTCTCAATCGCAAATTAGATTGTTCGGTCTGAAAACTGGAGATACTGTGCTTGGACATGTTAGACCGCCCAAAGAAGGAGAAAAATACTTCCCTTTGATTAAGGTTTCTAAAATCAATGGCCTTAGTCCAGAAGTCGTGCGTGATCGCGTGTCATTCGACCATCTTACGCCACTTTTTCCAAAAGAAAAATTCAATTTAGCAGACAAACAAAATACTATTTCGACCCGAATTATGGACCTTTTTTCTCCTATAGGGAAGGGCCAACGTGGTATGATAGTATCTCAACCAAAAACTGGTAAGACCATGTTGCTCAAAGATGTAGCAAACGCCATTGCCGCCAACCATCCCGAGGTGTATCAGATAGTGCTTTTGATTGATGAAAGACCTGAGGAAGTTACAGACATGCAGCGTAACGTTCGCGGTGAAGTTATTGCCTCAACCTTTGACAAGGAAGCTCACGAGCACGTGAAAATTGCCAATATCGTATTAGAAAAAGCAAAAAGGCTGGTTGAATGCGGGCACGACGTGGTTATTCTGCTTGATTCCATCACCAGATTGGCTCGTGCTTACAATACTGTTCAGCCAGCATCAGGTAAAATTCTGAGTGGTGGTGTTGATGCCAATGCATTACACAAGCCAAAAAGATTTTTTGGAGCTGCAAGAAATATTGAAAACGGAGGATCTCTTTCCATCATTGCCACAGCACTTACTGAAACTGGCTCTAAAATGGATGAAGTTATCTTTGAAGAATTCAAGGGAACTGGAAACATGGAGCTTCAGTTGGATCGTCGTATATCCAATCGTCGTATTTTCCCTGCGATTGATTTGGTCTCGTCGAGCACAAGGCGTGATGACTTGTTGTTGGATGAGAAAACCATTCAGCGCATGTGGATCATGAGAAAGTATTTGGCCGACATGAATCCTGTAGAAGCGATGGAGTTTATCAACGAGCGTTTCAAACAAACTCGAAACAACGAAGAATTTCTTATCTCTATGAACGCTTAGAGGATTTTAAAAAAACAGCAACAAAAAAAGCGCTTTCCGAAGAAAGCGCTTTTTTTTTAAGGAATACATTTTTCTTACAACGCGCCCACGTGACGAGTCAATCCTGACTTCAGGTTCGCCGCTTTGTTGTCGTGAATGATATTTTTCTTCGCCAATTTGTCAATCAAAGAAATTACCGACGGCAACAATGCTTGCGCTTCTGTCTTGTCAGAAAGCTCACGCAATTTCTTGATTGCATTTCGAGTAGTCTTGTGTTGATAGCGATTGATCACACGTTTCTTCTCGCTACTGCGAATTCGTTTTAAAGCTGATTTATGATTTGCCATAATATTTATTTTATGTAGCCCGTAGGGGAATCGAACCCCTCTTACCAGGATGAAAACCTGGCGTCCTAACCGATAGACGAACGGGCCATTAATTTCATTATTTCAAAACTCACCTAAAAGGTTTGTTTAGAACGCGGTGGCAAAAATACAACTATTTTCATACGATGCAATAGTTGATTGATATTTTTAAAGAATATGATTAATATGCCTTGGCGAACAACACACGCTGATTCGAAGGCTTTCCAGAAAACACACAAAAGCCCGATTCATACTGGTTTTCAAGCGGAATACAGCGAATAGTTGCCTTTGTCAAAGCCTTAATTTCGGCTTCAGTTTCCTCTGTACCGTCCCAATGTGCAGAAACAAAACCAGTTTTTTCTTCAAGAGTAGTCTTAAATTCTTCAAAACTATTTACTTCGGTGGTGTGTTTTGCTCGAAAATCTAATGACCGTTGGAATAAATTTATTTGAATTTTTTCCAGAGTAGAATCTATGACCTCTTCAATACCTTTTATAGCATATATATTTTTTTCGAGGGTATCGCGTCGGGCTAATTCAACAGTGCCATCCTCCAAATCTTTTGGGCCAATGGCCAACCTGATAGGGACACCTTGCAACTCATATTGAGCAAATTTTGCGCCAGGTCTCAAAGTATCTCTATTGTCATATTTAACCGAAATTCCCTTTAGAGCCAAGTCTTTAACCAATTTCAAGACAACTACATCAATTTGTTCCAATTGCTCCATGCCTTTGTAAATAGGAACAATCACAACCTGAATAGGAGCCAATTTAGGAGGTAGCACAAGGCCAAAATCATCGCTATGCGTCATGACTAAAGCCCCCATCAATCGGGTAGAAACACCCCATGAAGTTGCCCAAACGTACTCCTGTTTGCCTTCTTTGGTGGTGAACTTAACGTCAAAAGCCTTAGCAAAATTCTGGCCTAGAAAATGAGAAGTTCCTGCTTGCAACGCTTTCCCGTCTTGCATTAGGGCCTCGATACAATAGGTTTCTTCGGCTCCCGCAAATCGCTCACTTGGCGTTTTTATCCCTTTGATGACTGGAATAGCCATAAACTGTTCTGCAAAATCGGCATAGACATTGGTCATTTGAATCGTTTCTTGAATGGCTTCGGCCTTTGTTTCGTGAGCTGTATGTCCTTCTTGCCATAAGAATTCTGCCGTTCTCAAAAACAACCGCGTTCTCATTTCCCAACGCACCACATTGGCCCACTGATTAATCAAAATTGGTAAATCGCGATAAGATTGAATCCAACCCTTGTAGGTACTCCAAATAATGGCCTCGCTGGTTGGTCTAACCACTAATTCCTCTTCAAGTTTTGCGTCAGGATCCACTCTCAATTTGCCAGGATTATCGGGATCGGTTTGCAGTCTGTAATGCGTTACTACAGCGCACTCTTTTGCAAATCCTTCGGCATTTTTTTCCTCAGCTTCAAATAAACTCTTTGGTACAAATAGGGGAAAATAGGCGTTTTGATGGCCTGTTGCTTTAAACATTTTGTCGAGTTGAGCCTGCATTTTTTCCCATATGGCGTAACCATATGGTTTAATCACCATGCATCCCCTTACCGCAGAGTTTTCGGCCAGATCCGCTTGGACAACCAATTCGTTATACCATTTAGAATAATCTTCGGATCTCGGAGTAATTTTTTTTCCCATAAAAATGTTTTGGCACAGATGTTGTAAAACTAATGCTGGATAGTTAGCAAAACTAACTATTTTTGGAATGTTCAACAATTAAAATTGAATCTATGCGACTTCTTCTCTCACTTCGACAAATGCAGCTTTTAGGAACAGGTATTTTAATGAGCTCCGCCATGAGTTGTGGATCTTTTCAATATGCCGGATTAAATAATGATGACATCTATGATGATCGAACAACCGAAGTGGTTTACAACCAAGGAGTCAATAAAGAAAAAGCATCACCAGAGGTTGAGGAAAATGATAATAACGATGGTTATTACACAACCCAACTGAAAGAATTGGCGGCTTCGTATGACAACGAGAGTGACATTATCACCAATGTCGATGAATACTCCAGCGGGTATTATGATGAGAATGAGGAAAGTCAAAACAATTACGGTGGATGGGGTCAAGAAAGTGACGAAGTCAATGTAACTATATACCATAATTTTGGATACAGTCCTTACTGGAGACCTTATTATTACAGACCTTGGAATTGGTCTGTTGGTTTTGGAAATTGGAGTTACTATTACGGATACAATTATTGGGGTCCAGGCTATTATCCCTATGAGCCTTGGTATAATCCTTATTTCTATGGCGGGTATTACGGTTATCCGTATGGTCATCCATACTACTCTTATCCGCATTATGGCAATTATTACAATAACGGCTACTATCGTGGCGGTAGTGATGTTGTCCTAGTGAACGGTCATCGCGGTGGTCGTGGCGCTAGTAATACTGGATTGTTGAGTGCCTCAAGTCGCGAAAGTTTTCAAAGAACAATGAACCGCTCAACAAGAGGAACAAAATCTACCTCCTTAAATACTAGACCAACTTCGAGCTTCCTCAACAGCGGTGAGCGACCAAATCGAGGAGACTATAATTCTCGTCCTGTTGAAAGTTCACGACCTTCTAATTCAAGTCGACCAGATGCGTCGCGACCAAGTTCTTCACAACCGAATGCGACCAGGCCTGTCAACTCTTCTCGACCAACTAGAGTTCGACCAAATAACTCGAGCAGACCGACTAGCAGTCCTCGGATTAACCAGTCATCAAGCAGAAGAACAATAAAGGATAGTCCTGCAAGCGCAAGCAACACCAGACCAATGGAATCTACAAGACCTGTCTCGTCCTACGTGGCTTCCCCTAATTCCCGCTCTTCTTCGAATAATTCGACGGTCAATTATTCAAGATCGAACAACTCATCAGGAAATACTGCATCTCGAACAACTTCCTATTCTTCAGGTGAAAATTCTAGCAGCAGTCGACGACGAGGTAACAAATAAACCAGTAGTTTAACTTATTTTCCAACAAATATTTTCTTTATGAAAAAAGTCTCCTTTTTCCTAATGCTCCAATTTTTCACCCAACTGCTTCCTGCTCAAGATATAACAGATGCGGTGCGCTATGGCATTGACCACATTCAAGGTACCGCGCGCTTCCATTCTCTTGGTGGAGCATTTGGTGCGCTGGGAGGAGATTTATCGGCTGTTAATGTCAATCCAGCGGGCTCAGCCATTTTTTCTAATTCCTATGTTTCAGGAACACTGAGCAGCAAAAGATTTGAAAATACCACAAACTATTTCAACTCATCTGTTAAGAACAATGATGGTAACATTGGTTTCGATCAACTTGGGGCTGCCTTTGTTTTTAATAACACTAACATGAATTCAAAAGTCAAACGATTTGTGCTGAGTCTAGTCTATGACAGAATACAAAACACGGACAATTCTTTCCAAGCGAGAGGTACAACTAACCAATCTATAGACCGCTATTTCCTTGCCAATGCTCAAGGTCTTGAATTAAACACTATCAGTTCTTATCCCGATGAAACACTTTCTCAAGCATACAATTATATTGGAGCTAATTACGGATATAGCAATCAACAGGCCTTTTTGGGGTACGAGAGTTTCATTTTAGAACCCGATAGTTATAACGATAACAATACGCTGTACTATTCTAACATTGCTGACGGTTCTTTTAATCAATCCTTCAATTATGACACTTCAGGCTATAATGGGAAGTTAGGAATTAACTTGGCCATGCAGTACGAAGAAAAACTTTATTTGGGTTTGAATTTGAACGCTCATACAATTGACTTCCGAAAGTCAACCTATTTGAGAGAAGCAAACAGCAATCCTGGCTCATTGATTAATTCTGTTGAATTTGCGAATGATTTGTCAGTTACAGGAAGTGGTTTTTCTTTTCAACTGGGTGGAATTTATAAAGTCAATCCGTCCCTGAGATTGGGGCTGACATACGATTCTCCAACATGGTACACCATTGCTGAAGAAAGCACTCAATCGCTCTTTACTCGAAGTACTGACGGTATTTCGTTTGACGACGGCAGCGTAGATTACAGTTTTTCAGTTGACCCCAATTCAATCAACATCTATCCTGAATACCGCCTAGAAACCCCAGGCAAAGTAACTGCTAGTGCGGCTTTAATTCTTGGAAAAATTGGATTAATCAGTTTCGATTATTCCAGAAAGGACTATTCAAGTACAAAATTTCGTCCAGTTAAAGACAGCTATTTTGCTGCTCAAAACGAAATTATAAGCAATGCTCTCACCAGTGCTCAAACCTTTCGTCTAGGGGGTGAATTTAGAGTTGAACGACTTAGTGTTAGAGGCGGATATGCCCTAATAGAATCGCCTTACCTCAACAAGGCCGTCATGGATGATTCCTCAACCGTTTCATTTGGATTGGGTTACAATTTTGGCAACACACGTTTGGACCTTTCCTATTCTAGCTTTGAACAAAACCGAACCAATCAACTGTATCAAGTGGGAACTAGTGATTCTGCTCCTTTGGCTGGGATCAATAGCAAGAACAACAATATTTTCTTGACCTTAGGTTTTAGTTTGTAAGAAAAAGGCCTGATTAGCAGGCCTTTTACATTTATCTTTTGAGCGTAAAGTGAGCTCTAAACTCCTTGGGTTGGTCGGTGTTGGGATCTGTGTAATTTACTGTAAACCAGTAATCACTCGAAGGCATCAATACGCCATTATACATCCCATCCCATCCTCTACTCTGCGGTCTTATCTCTTTGAGCAGTTTGCCGTATCTGTCAAATATATAAA
>Ga0181563_10000015_pt1 | contig 144015 bp, 137 predicted proteins | sample 011ome_25_FD_133759 | JGI IMG/M metagenome (GOLD analysis project Ga0181563, IMG submission 133759) | Coastal salt marsh microbial communities from the Groves Creek Marsh, Skidaway Island, Georgia - 011512CT metaG (megahit assembly) | ecosystem: Environmental > Aquatic > Marine > Intertidal...
CGATGTCGGGCCGCATTTCACGATCAATCGCATGCTGACCTTCGATTCGGTCAAACTGCGACTGGAACGCGAACAACCGCTGACCTTCCTCGAATTCAACTACATGATCCTGCAGGCCTACGATTTCCGCGAACTGGCCCTGCGCCATGCCTGCCGGTTGCAGATGGGTGGATCGGACCAGTGGGGCAATATCGTCAACGGAATCGAACTGGGCCGCCGGATGGATGGGCTGGAACTGTTCGGCCTCACCACCCCGCTGCTCACCACCGCTGACGGGGCCAAGATGGGCAAGACGGCGGCGGGCGCGGTCTGGCTGAACGAAGCCGCGCTGCCGGCCTATGATTTCTGGCAATACTGGCGCAATACGGACGACCGTGATGTGGGCCGCTTCCTGCGCCTGTTCACGGATCTTCCGCTGGATGAAATCGCCCGGCTGGAAGGCTTGCAGGGCAGCGAGATCAACGCCGCCAAGATCGTGCTGGCCAATGAAGTGACCGCGCTGGTGCGCGGGCGGGATGCGGCGCAGGCCGCTGAAGCGACGGCAGCGGAAACATTTGCAGGCGGTGGCATGGGTTCCGACCTCCCCGAAATTCCCCTGCCCGCCAGCGGCATGCCCGTGCTGGACGCACTGGTCGCGATCGGCTTTGCCGCCAGCAAGGGCGAAGCCAAGCGCCTGGTTGCGGGCGGCGGTGCGCGGATTGACGGGGAACCCGTTAACGATGCCGCTTATCTCATTCCCGGCGGCGCGGAAGTGCGCATTTCCGCGGGCAAGAAAAAACATGGTGTCCTGCGGCCAGTGTGATGCGCCGCCTGATGAAATATCGGCATTTACCTTTTTGCAGTCTATTTGCCCGATAATCCCCGTTGAACACTTGCCAGGGAGGTATCGGGTCAGTGGCAGTAGGGGCACAACTTTCGGTAACCGATTTGCGGCGCGCCGCGCGCCACCCGGTCGATTTTCCGGTCATTGCCGAACATCGCGTGCGCGGCGACATGCAATTCCTCATCGTCAATCTTTCGGCGCAGGGATTCATGATCGACAATGCGGCCGATCTGACCAAGGGTGATCGCGTGGTCATTCGCCTGCCCCTGATCGGGCGGATCGAAGCCTATTGCATCTGGACCCACGAAGAACGCGCCGGTTTCCAGTTCGAACGCATACTGCGCCTCGACGATTTCATGATGATGATCGACGAACTGCAGCCCAACCCCAAATTGCGCCGCCCGCGCTGACGGAAACTTTCCGCCGCGCCTGATTGCTGAACGCTTGGCAATCGTGCCCGCGCCTGCCATGGCGATGAGGTGATCGAACCCCAGTCACCGCTCCAGATCCGCGATTACCGCTTGTTCTGGTCGGCTCGCTTCCTTGCCGTCTTCGCCACCCTGTCGATGGTGGTCCTGATCGGCTATCAGACTTATGACATCGCCCGCACCGATTACGGAATGGACCGGCCCGCTGCGGCCTTCCAGCTGGGCCTGCTGGGGCTGGCGCAATTCGTTCCCCTGTTCCTGCTGACCCCGGTTGCAGGCCTGGCCGCAGACCGGTTCGACCGCCGCCATGTCGCTGCGTTCGCAATGCTGGTGGACTGCACGCTGGCCGCGTCCATTGGTGTGCTGACCTGGCTCGATGCGCTGACCCTGCCCATTCTGTTTGCGCTGGCCGCGCTGCACGGCGCCGCGCGCGTGTTCACCGGCCCGTCGATGAGCGCGATTGCCCCAAACATCGTGCCACCGCGCCTGTTTCCCAAGGCCATCGCGCTCAATTCCATCGCCTGGCAGTCTGCCAGCGTGCTGGGGCCGGCGGCAGGCGGATTGCTGTTCGCGGTATCGAATGCGCTACCCTATTTCATCTCACTTGGCCTGCTGGTGATCGCGGCCGGGTTGTTGCTGGCAATCGCCGCCCTCCCGCCGCATGAGGAAAGCGAGGCCAGCCATCCCCTGCGCCTGATGGCTGACGGGTTGCAATTCACGATCCGCAACCGCCTGCTGCTGGGCTGCGTCACGCTGGATCTGTTTGCGGTGCTGCTGGGCGGGGCAACAGCCATGCTGCCGGTTTTCGCGCGGGATATTCTGGGAGTCGGAACAGAAGGGCTGGGCATCATGCGCGGGGCGCCCGCCGCAGGCGCCGCACTAGTCGCGCTGCTGCTGTCCTTACGGCCGATCGAGCGCAATGTCGGCGTGAAGATGCTTTGGGCGGTGGTGATCTTCGGGGCGGCCACCATCGGCTTTGGCCTGTCACGCAACTTCGCGCTATCACTTGGCTTTCTGGTGCTGCTGGGCGCGGCGGACATGGTATCCGTCTTCATTCGCGGCACGCTGGTGCAATTGCATACGCCTGATGCGATGCGCGGGCGCGTATCGTCAATTTCAGGACTGGCGATTTCGGCTTCGAACGAACTGGGCGAAATGCAGTCCGGCGTGGCCGCCGCCTTTCTTGGCGCAACGGGGGCGGTTGTATTTGGCGGCGCGGGTGCGATATTCGTCACTGGTCTGTGGGCCTGGCTGTTTCCGCAATTGCGCCGCGCCCGGACGTTCGAGCCGCAATACAGGGATCATTGAGAGGAAAGCTGCATCATGAAAGCCCAATCCATCCTCGCCACCATTGGCAATACGCCGCATATCCGGCTTGCCCGGCTCTTTCCCGATCACGAAGTCTGGGTGAAGTCGGAACGTGGCAACCCCGGCGGTTCAATCAAGGACCGGATCGCGCTGGCCATGGTCGAAGCGGCAGAGGCGAACGGCAGCCTGAAACCCGGCGGGACGATCATCGAACCGACTTCGGGCAATACCGGCATTGGCCTCGCCATGGTGGCTGCGGTCAAGGGCTACAGGCTGGTGCTGGTGATGCCCGAATCTATGTCGATAGAGCGGCGGCGGCTGATGCTGGCCTATGGCGCCAGCTTCGATCTCACCCCGCGGGAAAAGGGGATGAAGGGCGCGCTCGAACGCGCCGGCGAATTGCTCGCCCAGACCCCTGGCAGCTGGATGCCGCAGCAGTTCGAAAATCCCGCCAATGTTGCGATTCACGCGCGCACCACCGCGCAGGAAATCCTCGCCGATTTCGCTGATACGCCGATTGACGTGCTGATTACCGGTGTCGGCACCGGCGGGCATCTGACCGGCTGCGCGGAAGAGCTGAAACGCAACTGGGCGGGCATGAAGGCCTATGCGGTGGAGCCGGAGCTTTCGCCCGTGATTTCCGGCGGGCAGCCCGGCCCTCACCCCATTCAGGGCATCGGCGCGGGCTTCATTCCGGGCAATCTGCACACACGGTCAATTGACGGTGCGATTCAGGTCGGTGCGGACGCGGCCAAGGACATGGCGCGGCGCTGCGCCACCATGGAAGGCATGCTGGTGGGGATCAGTTCCGGCGCCACGCTGGCCGCCATTGCCGCCAAACTGCCCGATCTGCCGCAGGGCAGCCGTGTACTCGGCTTCAATTACGACACGGGCGAACGTTATCTGTCCGTCCCCGATTTTCTGCCCGAATGAGCGAGCTGGAAAAGCACTGCTATGCCGATGGTGAAACCGCGCTGACCGGATGGGTGGCCCGGCCGCAAGGCGCACCGCGCGCCGGCCTGGTCATTTATCCCACTATCGCCAATATCACCCGGCGCGTCGCGCAGAAGGCGCTCGGGCTCGCCCGGGCGGGCTATCTGGTGCTGGTCGCCGATTACTACGGCGAGGACATCATCGCCTTCGAACAGTCGCAACCGCTGGCCAAGGCCTTGCGCCAGGATAATGCGATATATCGGCGGCGGCTGGCGTCGGCGCTTGATGCAATGCAGGCGTTGCCAGGCGCACAGGGGCTGGTGTTGGGGGCGATCGGCTTCTGCATGGGCGGACAGGCGGCACTGGAAATGGCCCGCGCCGGTGCGCAACTGTCAGCCGTGGTCAGTTTTCATGGACTACTCGGCACAGCGCAGCCTGCCAGCGCCGGGGATCGGATACACCCACGCATCCTGGTGCTGCATGGCGATGCCGATCCGATGGTCCCGCGTGAACAGGTGACCCGATTCATGCAGGAAATGGACAGTGCGGGGGCGAACTGGCACCTGCATGTCTACAGCGGCGTGAAACATGGTTTCACTGACCCGGCGAGCGACCAGCGCGCGCTGGAAGCGGTTGCCTATAATGCCAGTGCAGACCGACAGAGCTGGGCGGCGATGCACGCCTTCTTCAACGAGATTTTCGGCCCGCCACCCCGGGCCTGATCAGGCGCGCCCGAATGCCTCGGGCGGCAGGGCCATCATCGCTTCGCTGCCAGTTTCGATCTTGCGGCGCAGCGCGCCCGCATCAGGGGTAAAACGCTCCGCGAAGTAACGCGCGGTAACCAGTTTCGCTTCGTAAAAGGCACGATCCCCCTCGCCTGCCGCCAGCCTGTCCTGCGCAACCCGGGCCATGCGCAGCCACATCAGCCCCAGCGCCACGATCCCGGCGATATGCATGTAATGATGCGCGCCTGCGCCCAGATTGTTGGGGTTGGCCATGGCATTTTGCATGAACCACATGGTTGCGGCTTTCAGTTCGCCATTGGCCTTGGCCAGCCGCGCGGCGAGGTCCGCATAGGGCGCATCATCGGCAATTCCGGCGCATTCATCGTCCACCAGCCTGAAGAAGGCCTGGATCGCCCGGCCCCCGTTCTGCGCCAGCTTGCGCCCGCACAGGTCCATCGCCTGGATGCCGTTGGTGCCTTCATAGATCATCGCGATCCGGGCATCGCGCACATATTGTTCCATGCCCCATTCGCGGATGTAGCCGTGGCCGCCAAACACCTGCTGCATGCTGGTCGCGACGTCATAGCCCTTGTCCGTGCCATAGCCCTTGATGACCGGCGTGAGCAGCCCGACCAGATCATCGGCAATCTGGCGCTGTTTTTCGTCCGCCGCCTTGTGGCTGAGATCGACCTGCAACGCGCAAAACAGGATCAGGGCGCGCAACCCTTCGGTCAGCGCCTTTGCGTCCATCAACATGCGCCGAACATCGGGATGGACCAGGATCGGGTCTGCTGGCTGGCCCGGTTCGGCAGGCCCGGTCAGTGCCCGGCCCTGACGCCGTTCGCGCGCATAGGCCACCGCGTTCTGGTAAGCGACTTCGGCCTGCGACAACCCCTGAATGCCGACCCCGAGCCGCGCCTCGTTCATCATGATGAACATGGCGGCGAGACCCTTGTTCTCCTCACCCACCAGCCAGCCCTTTGCCCCGTCGTAATTCATCACACAGGTGGCATTGGCGTGAATGCCCATCTTCTCCTCGATCGAGCCACATGACACGGCATTGCGTTCGCCCAGCGATCCGTCCGCATTCACCAGCACTTTGGGCACCACGAACAGCGAGATGCCTTTCGAGCCTTCCGGCGCATCAGGCAGCTTGGCCAGCACCAGATGAATGATGTTCTCGGTCAGGTCATGCTCGCCCGCCGAGATGAAAATCTTGGTGCCGGTGATGGCGTGCGATCCGTCGCCCTGTGGCATCGCCCGAGTGCGGATGAGGCCCAGATCGGTGCCGCAATGCGGTTCGGTCAGGTTCATCGTGCCCAGCCATTCGCCCGCAATCATGCGGGGCAGGTACAGCGCCTTTTGTTCGTCCGAACCCTTGGCGATCAGCGCGCTGACCGCGCCGTTGGTCAGCCCCGGATACATGGCGAATGCCTGATTGGCTGAACTCATGAATTCCTCGACCACGAAACCCAGCACATGCGGCATGCCCTGCCCGCCCAGTTCGGTCGGCTTGGCGATGGCGGCCCAGCCCGCCTCGCGCAGCTGATCATAGGCGGCGCGAAAGCCGTCGGGCGTCGAGACCGACCCGTCTTCATGCCGGGTGCAGCCCTGCGCATCGCCTGACTGGTTCAGCGGGAACATGACCTCAGCGGTAAACTTGCCTGCTTCCTCGATCAGCGTATCGACCAGATCCGCGCTTGCCGCCTCGAACCCGGGCAGATCGGCATAGGCTTCCAGGTCGAGCAGTTCGTTGACGATGAAGCGGGCATCGCGCGCCGGGGCGGTGTAGGCTGGCATGTGCTGATCCTTCCCGTAAACAGTTCCTGATGGCGCAGCCGGTTTGCGGCCTGCAACCCTTGTCTATTGCGCCTCAGCGCTGCTGACCAGCACGGCGCCGTCAAGCTTGCGGTAAAAACAGCTCACCGCCCCGGTGTGACAGGCCGGGCCTTCGGGCAGGCATCTGAGCACCAGCGCATCCTGATCACAATCGACCAGAATATCCTGTACACGCAGGACATGACCCGATGTTTCGCCTTTCATCCACAATCGCCCGCGTGACCGCGAATGGAAATGGGCAAGGCCCGTTTCCCTTGTCTTTTCAAGCGCCTGTGCATCCATGAAGGCGACCATCAGCACGTCGCCCGTCACCGCATGCGTAACAACCCCGGTCAGCAGTCCGCTGGCATCGAATTTGGGGAGGAACCGGGCACCCTGTTCGCGTTCGGCGCTGTCATCGCTCATTGTCGAGGCACTTCTACTTTCTGAAATCGGGCCGCGACAGGCGGGCCGCGGCAAGTTGTTGCATGATAACCACATAAAAGCGGCAAAATCCATGGGGCTGCGCGATCGCACTTTCATCGCTGCTGTTTTGGTGTGAGTAAGGTGTCCGTGAGCATCTCAAAGATGCCGCCCGCCGTTCCCGGCGGCCTTGATGAAAGCCAAGGTGCAGGGATGGCCGCAGCCCGATTGATCGTGGCGCGCCATGAATGAGGGTCAGGACCGAGCGACCTTACAGGGGGTCTTGAAGTCCAGAGTTTCTTTTCGTCATGCGAGCGCCCGGGTTCTCCCCGGGCGCTTTCGTTTTGGGTGTGATATCCAGCGCTTCATCCATGACTCTGGCGAAGCAGGCGATCCGGATTTCCGCCGCCCCGGCCCGGCGCAGCGCCGCGATACAGGCATCAGCCGTGGCCCCGCTGGTCAGCACATCATCCACCAGAATCAGCCTGCGCCCCTTCAGCCCGGCTGCATGCGCCGGGTGAACCCGAATCGCGCCCGCCAGCGCGCGCCTGCGCGCCTTGCGGCCCATTCCGCCCAGTGCGGGCGTGCGGCGGATACGCAGCAAACCGTCAGGCAGCACGGGTTTTCCAAGCATGTGCCCGATTTCCCGCGCCAGCAGCGCCGACTGGTTGAAGCCCCGCTGCCACAGGCGCCAGCGGTGCAGCGGCACCGGCACCAGCAGCCAGTCGCCCGCCAGCGGCCCTAAACGCGCCGCGATCAACCGCGCCAGCAGCCTTGCATGGCCGATGCGCCCGCCATGTTTGTAAGCGAGTACCAGGGAACGGGACGCCTCATTATACAGGGTGGCCGCGGCGATCCCGTCATGGCGCGGCGGATCGGCGAGGCAGGGCGCACAGATCGCACCTTCATGGACGCTGCCCCCGCCAAAGGGGCGCTGGCATTTCGCACAGCTCGGCTCGCCCGGTATCACCAGCTCGGCCCAGCATCCGGCGCATAGCCCGCCCTGCGCGGCCAGCCCCGCCCCGCATAGCGGACAGCGCGGGGGATAGATGAAGTCCACCACCGGCGCGAAAATATCGGACAGGCTGTGCAACAGGTTCATGGCGCCATGCTGCGCTGAAGCCTTGCACGCTGCAAGTGCTTGCGCGGGGGGCGCGGGAACGGCAGGGCATGCTGATGACCGCCCGCACGCCGCCTACGATCTTTTCCCGCACCCGCCGCCATGCCGTCCGCATGCGGGCGCAGCAGCGCCGCCAGCGCCCCGGTGCGGCGCGCTATCTGATCGATGACATGGTGGAAGATGTGGCCGACCGGCTGTCCTTCCTGCGGTTCGAGCCCCGCAACGCACTGGTGATCGGCGATATTGCGGGCGTTCTGGTCAATGTGCTGGCGCAGCGCGGGGCGCAAGTCACGAGAGCGGATCCCGCCGGATTGAACGATCAGTCGTTGCTCGATGAAGAACGGCCCTGGCCGTTCGGCGGATTCGATCTGATCACCAGCCTCGGCACGCTCGACACGGTGAATGACCTGCCCGGTGCACTGCTGCATCTGCGCAACGCATTGGCGGAGGGCGGGCTGATGATCGCCTGCCTGCCGGGCGCGGGCAGCCTGCCAGTGCTGCGCAGCGCATTGCTGGCGGCGGAGGCGGAGCGGCCCGCCGCGCGGATGCATCCGATGGTCGATGTCCGGGCGGGCGGGCAATTGCTGCAACGCTGCGGCTTTGCCCGACCGGTGGTGGACAGCCGCGCACTGACCGTGCGGTTCGGCTCGCTCAGCGGGTTGGTCCGCGACCTGCGCGATCAGGCGTTGACCAGCGTGCTGGCCAGCACCGCCCCGCCGTTGACCCGCGCTGCCTGTCAGCGCGCCGAAGCGGCCTTCATGGCGCAGGCCGATGATGATCGCCGCGTCAGCGAACAGTTCGAGCTGCTCACCCTTTCGGGCTGGAAAACCTAGGCTTTCAGGGCCGCTTGGGCTGCTGCAAGGCGCGCAATCGGCACGCGATAGGGCGATGCGCTGACATAATTCAGCCCCACCTCCTCGCAGAAGGCGATGCTGGCGGGATCGCCGCCATGTTCGCCGCAGATGCCCAGCTTGATATCGGCCCGCGTCGCCCGGCCGCGTTCCGCCGCCAGCGAAACCAGCTGCCCGACGCCGTCGACATCAAGGCTGACGAAGGGGTCGCGCGCGTAAATGCCCTTGTCGACATATTCGGGCAGGAACCGGCCCGCATCGTCGCGCGAGACACCCAGCGTCATCTGCGTGAGGTCATTGGTGCCGAAAGAGAAGAAGCGCGCTTCCTGTGCGATTTCGCCGGCCATCAGCGCGGCGCGCGGAAGTTCGATCATCGTGCCGACCAGATAGTCGAGCGTCTGCCCTTTTTCGGCCAGCACCTGAGCCGCCACCCGGTCTACCAGTTCCCTGAGGATCGCGAGCTCGCGGCGCGTGCCCACCAGCGGGATCATCACTTCGGGCACGACCGGCTTGCCGCTTTCGCGGGCCACGTCACAGGCCGCCTCGAAAATCGCGCGGGCCTGCATTTCGTAGATTTCGGGATAGGTGATGCCCAGGCGGCAACCGCGATGGCCCAGCATCGGGTTGAATTCCTGCAACTCATCCACCCGGCGCTTGAGATGATCGATGCCAAAGCCCGTCACATCGGCCAGTTCCGCGAACTCCGCTTCGCCATGCGGCAGGAATTCGTGCAGCGGCGGATCAAGCAGGCGGATCGTGACCGGAAGGCCGCTCATCACCTCGAAGATGGCATGAAAATCCGCGCGCTGTTCAGGCAGCAGCTTGGCGAGCGCAAGGCGCCGTTCCTTCTCGTCATCGGCCAGGATCATCTCGCGCACGGCGGAAATCCGGCTTGCTTCAAAGAACATGTGCTCGGTACGGCACAGGCCGACGCCTTCTGCGCCGAATTCGCGCGCCAGGCGGCAATCCTCGGGCGTTTCGGCATTGGTGCGCACGCCCATGCGGCGATGACGGTCCGCCCATTCCATCAGCGTGGCAAAATCGCCGATCAGTTCCGGTTCGACGGTGGCGACTTCCCCGGCCATCACTTCACCAGTCGTGCCGTCCAGTGTGATCTTGTCGCCTTCCTTCAGCGCGCGCTGACCGATCAGGAGCGTGCGGTTCTTCATGTCGATGGACACGGCAGAGGCACCCGAAACGCAAGGGCGGCCCATGCCCCGCGCCACCACGGCGGCGTGGCTGGTCATCCCCCCGCGCGCGGTCAGGATGCCCTTGGCGGCATGCATGCCATGAATATCTTCCGGGCTGGTTTCCACGCGCACCAGAATCACCTTTTCGCCGATCGCGGCGCGCTGTTCGGCGGTCTCGGCGTCCAGCACGATGGTGCCCGAAGCCGCGCCGGGCGATGCCGGCAGGGCGCGGGTCAGCACGTCGCGCGGAGCATCGGGATCGAGCGTGGGGTGCAGCAACTGGTCCAGCGCCATCGGGTCAACCCGCAGGATCGCTGTCTTTTCGTCAATCAGCCCTTCGGCGGACATGTCCACCGCCATTTTCAGCGCCGCCTTGGCGGTCCGCTTGCCGCTGCGGGTCTGCAGCATCCACAGCTTGCCGCGCTCCACGGTGAATTCGATGTCCTGCATGTCGCGGTAATGGCGTTCCAGCAGTTCGAACACTTCGGCCAGTTCGGCAAAGGCGGTCGGCATCGCCTCTTCCATGGACGCGGCCTTGGCCCCGGCGGCTTCGCGCGCGGCCTTGGTCAGATATTGCGGCGTGCGGATGCCCGCCACCACATCCTCGCCCTGCGCATTGACCAGCCATTCGCCGTAATAGGCTTTCTCGCCGGTTGCCGGATCGCGGGTGAAGGCAACGCCAGTGGCGCTGGTGTCGCCCATATTGCCGAACACCATCGCCTGCACGTTGACCGCGGTGCCCCAGTCACCCGGAATGTCGTTCAGCCGACGATAGACCTTGGCCCGGTCGGAATCCCAGCTGTCGAAGACTGCGGCGATCGCGCCCCACAGCTGTTCAGTCACATCCTGCGGGAACGGGCGCCCCAGTTCGTCCTCGACGATGCCCTTATATTCGCTGACCAGCTTTTGCCAATGGGTCGATTCCAGATCAACATCGGCATAAAAGCCGTTGTCTTCCTTCATGATTTCCAAAGTTTCTTCGAACAGGCCATGGTCAATGCCCAGCACCACGTCGGAATACATCTGGATGAAACGGCGGTAGGAATCCCAGGCAAAGCGTTCATCGCCCGAAGTCGCGGCCAGCCCCTGCACCGTCGTGTCATTGAGACCGAGGTTGAGCACCGTGTCCATCATGCCGGGCATGGAAACCCGCGCGCCCGAACGGACGGAAACCAGCAGCGGATCGCCCGCATCGCCAAAACGCTTGCCCACCGCGGCTTCGACATGAGTCATCGCCGCGGCCACATCGGCCCTCAGCGCATCGCTGAACTGCGAGCCTTCGGACAGATACTGCACGCAGATTTCGGTGGTGATGGTGAATCCCGGCGGCACCGGCAGGCCGATAGAGGCCATGTCGGCCAGATTGGCACCCTTGCCGCCGACGATGGTCTTGTCCATGGCGCGCGGATCGTCCAGCGCCGCGCCACCACCAAAGCTGTAGACTGACTTGTTCATCTGGAGAGTCACTTTCCTGTCAGACGTCTTGCCTGCGATGCAGTCAAACCATGGGGAAGATCAGCCTTCGATCTTCGAGAAATCGGCCACATTGTGCACGGCAGCACGGAAGCGGCCGAGAAGGGTGAGGCGCGCGGCGCGCTTGGTCGGATCGGCATCATTCACCGTCACATCCTCGAAAAAGGCGTCAATCGGTGCGCGCAGCGACGCCAGCGCGGCCATGGCGGCGGCAAAATCCTCCGCCGCGATGGCGGCAGCCGCCCTGGGTTCGGCAACGTCAAGCGCCGCGATCAGCGCGGCTTCGGCGGGTTCGGGAGTGTAGGAAAGCGCGGTTTCGGCAAAGTCTTCCTTCTTCAGGATATTGGCCGCGCGCTTGTACCCGGCGAGCAGATTTGCGCCGTCTTCCGTGCCGATGAAGGCCTGCAGCGCATGAACGCGCGCCAGCAGGCGGACGAGATCGTCCTCCCCGCCCAGCGCAAACACCGCGTCGATCAGGTCGTGACGGACCCCGGCTTCGCGCTGCTGGACCTTGAGCCGTTCTGCGAAGAAGTCGAGAAGATACGTGATCGGCCCATACAACGCTACTTCACGCATCGTACTTTCAAACGACCAATCAGAATACCGTCTCGCTTGAGACGCTTCGATTTTTGATTTCGAAGTTGCTGCGAGGAACTTATGATAGTCGATGAAGGCTTTGGCTGCACCTTCTTGCCATGCTCTTTCAACCAAGCTGCCGAGATTTTCCCAAGCAGCGAAAATTACGTCGTATAGTGGCACACGTATCTGGTTAGATTGCATAAGTGCTAGCACAGCAAGCGAGGCGCGCCGCAGTGCGAACGGATCCTTCGAGCCAGTTGGCATGACTCCGACCATGAAGAAAGAGATCAAAGTATCCAGCTTATCCGCCAAACTCACCGCCACAGTCACCGGCGCAGTCGGTACGTCGTCACCCTGCCCCACAGGTTTGTAGTGATCGCGGATCGCGTCGGCCACGGCATCGGGCAGGCCCTCGGCACGGGCGTAATATCCGCCCATCAGCCCTTGCAATTCAGGAAACTCGCCAACCATTTCAGTGACGAGGTCAGCCTTGCACAGCTTCGCGGCCTGTTCGGCCTGATCCGGGTTTGCGCCCTTGACGATGCCTTCTTCCACCAGCCAGCGGGCGAGCTTGGCCACCCGCTCCACCTTGTCAGCCACGGTGCCGAGCTTTTCGTGGAAGGTAATCCGCGTCAGCCCCTTGGCGTGCTGCTCCAGCGTCTTTTTCCGGTCCTGATCCCAGAAGAACCGCGCATCGGAAAGCCGCGCGGCCAGCACCTTGCGGTTGCCCGTCACAATGGCCTCGCCGCCATCAGCGGCGGCGATATTGGCGGTGCAGACAAAGGCGTTGGCGAGCTTGCCCTGCTTGTCGCGGCAGATAAAATATTTCTGGTTAGTCCGCGCAGTTAGCTGGATAACCTCAGGCGGAACCTCAAGATATTCCGGGTCAAACCGGCCGAGCAGCGGCACCGGCCATTCGGTCAGCCCCGCATTTTCAATGACCAGCCCCTGATCTTCGACCAGAACCAGCCCGGCATCCTGTGCCGCGCGTTCGGCACCGGTGTGAATGATCCGCTGGCGTTCCTCATGATCGACGATGACATGGCAGGCGCGCAGCTTGTCCTGATAATCATCGGCGCTGCCGATGGTCACTTCGCCCGGACAATGGAAGCGATGCCCGCGCGTGGCATAGCCGGAACGAATCCCGCCCACTTCGCATTCCACCAGATCATTCCCGAAGATGGCGACGATGCCCGAAAGCGGGCGCACCCAGCGCAGGCTTTCCGTGCTGATCGACGCCGCGCCCCAACGCTGCGATTTGGGCCAGGGGAAGGCGCGGATGATGGCGGGAATGGCGTCTGCCAGCACCTCGCGCACCGGGCGACCGGGCTTTTGCATCACCGCGAACCAGGTGTCCTTGCCCTTGACGTCGCGAATTTCGAGCTGATCCTTCGTCAGCCCGACCTTGCCGAGAAACCCGGCCAGCGCCTGTTCCGGCGCGGAAGTGGCGGGGCCTTTCACTTCCTCGCTGATCGCCGCCGTTTCGACTGGCAGATCGCGCGCGATCAACGCCAGACGGCGTGGGGTGGACCAGATGGTGAGATCGTTGACGGACAGGCCCGCATCGGCCATTTCCTTGCGGAACAGCTTTTCCAGATCGGCGCGCGCACCCGCCTGCATCCGGGCAGGAATTTCTTCCGAACGCAGTTCGAGCAGAAAATCGCTCATACCGTCCACCCCGGATAGTCGCGGGTCCAGCGTTCGGCATTCTTGTCAATCCAGGCCTGGCAACTGCCCTTCGCCAGATCGCGCACCCGGCCGATATAGCTGGCGCGTTCCTGGACGCTGATCACGCCGCGCGCCTGCAACAGGTTGAACAGGTGACTGGCCTCGATCGCCTGATCATAGGCCGCCAGCGGAATTTCAGCTTCGATGCAGCGCATGCATTCCGCCTCTGCATGCTGGAAGCCTTTGAACAGCTGATCCGTGTCGGCAATCTCGAAGTTGTATTTCGAAAGTTCCCGCTCATTGGCCAGGAACACATCGCCATAAGTCACGCCATGGCTGTTGAAGGCCAGATCATAGACGTTGTCGACGCCCTGGATATACATCGCCAGGCGTTCCAGCCCGTAAGTCAGCTCGCCCGCCACCGGTTTGCAATCGAACCCGCCGACCTGCTGGAAATAGGTAAACTGCGTGACTTCCATGCCATCGCACCACACTTCCCAGCCCAGCCCCCAGGCGCCCAGCGTGGGGCTTTCCCAGTCATCTTCGACAAAGCGGATATCATGCGCCAGCGGATCGATGCCAATGGCGCCGAGGCTTTCGAGATAGAGTTCCTGCAGATTTTGTGGGTTCGGCTTCAGGATCACCTGATACTGGTAATAATGCTGCAGCCGGTTGGGATTTTCGCCATAGCGCCCGTCGGTGGGCCGCCGCGAAGGCTGGACATAGGCCGCGCTCCACGCCTCGGGGCCAAGCGCGCGCAGGGTGGTGGCCGGGTGAAACGTACCCGCCCCCATGCGCATGTCATAGGGTTGCAGGATCAGGCAGCCCCTGGCGCTCCAATAGGCATGGAGCGCAAGGATCATGTCCTGGAAGCTCTTTTGCGCTGGCGCTGTCATCGCGCGGCCCAATGGCGGAACGGCGGTTGCGGGTCAATGGCGCGCACCATTCTGCGCTCAGATGGTGATTACTTTGCAACGGTTTTGGGCCATAGGGCGCCTATGAGCCTCGCCCTGCCCCTATGCCTCGCCCCCGTCCGCCGCCTTGCCCGATTCGCACTTGGCGGCGCGCTGGCAGCTGCGCTTTGCGGCTGCGCGACGGTGGAGCGCGAACCGCCGGCGGTGCCTGTGGCGCCGGTTGCCGTCGCGCAACCGGCCCCGACGCGCGGCCCCGCGCTGTGGAAAGTCGCGGACGAAGACACCACGATTTACCTGTTCGGCACGGTCCATGCCCTCCCCGCCGGGATCGACTGGATGGATGAACGGATCGCGGCTGCGCTGGCCAGTTCGGGCGAGTTCGTGACCGAAGTAAAGACCGGCCCGGATTCCGGAATTTCCGCCGGGTTCCAGAGCCGGGCCACCCTTCCCCCCGGCCAGAGCCTGCGCGCGATGCTGACCGGCGACGATCTTGCCGCCTACGAAGGGGCGCTGGCCTCGCTCGGCCTGCCCGCCAGCGCCTTTGACCGCTACGAACCATGGTATGCGGCGATGATGCTGTCACTGCTGCCGCTGATGCAGCAGGGGTATTCGGCCGAAGCCGGGGTGGAGAACACGCTGGAGGCGCGGCTGGCGCCGCAAACGCGGCATGATGCGCTGGAAACGGTCGATTTCCAGCTTGGCCTGTTCGACGGGCTGCCGCAGGAAAGCCAGATCGCCTATCTGCGGGAAATCATCATCAGCCTGCCAGAGATCAAGGACACGCTCGACGCGATGGTCGCCGAATGGCTGGAAGGCGATGCAGAGGCTCTGGCCGCACTGCTGCAGGAGGGTGAGACTGATCCGGTGCTGTTCGATCGGCTGGTTTCCGCGCGCAACCGCAACTGGGCGGACTGGATCGCGCAACGGCTTGATCGGCCCGGCACAGTGTTCCTGGCCGTGGGCGCTGGCCATCTTGCCGGCCGCGACAGTGTGCAGGACGACCTTGCCGCCCGCGGCATTGCGGCGCTTCGCGTGCCATGATCCTGCGCTGGCTGCTGGGCCTGTGCGCGGCGGCCTGCCTGGCCGCCTGCAAGCCCGCGCCTTCGGAACTCTCCGGCATTTCGGCGCAACCCGCGCTGTGGGAAGTCAGCGGGAAGGACGGTGCATCGGCCTGGCTGTTCGGGACGGCCCATTCGCTGCCGGACGGTGTGGAATGGCGCACGCCCGCCGTCGATCAGGCTCTGCAACGGTCCGGGCTGCTTGTGCTGGAAGTCGCGGATCTGGCGGATCGGGCAGCATTGGCGCAGGAATTCGCAAGATTGGGCCGTAGCCCCGGCCAGCCGCCGCTGCTCCAGCGCGTCACGCCTGAAAGCCGCCCCGCGCTTGCCCGCCTGCTCGATCAGGCAGGGATGAGCGAAGCGGATTTTGCGGATGTCGAAAGCTGGGCTGCCGCGCTGACGCTGGCGCAGGCGATCAGGCACGGCGAGTCCGGCAATGGCGTGGACCGGGCCTTGTCGGCCATGGCGCCTGCCAAACCCGTGACGGAGCTGGAAGGAGCCGCCGGGCAGCTGGGCATTTTCGATAGGCTGCCCGAAGCAGACCAGCGCGATCTGCTTGCCGCCATCGCACAGGGCGCCGCTACGGCATCAGCGGAGGAAATTACCCTTGCCCGCCACTGGCTGACCGGAAACGTCGCTGCGATCGCGGCCGAAACGCATCGCGGCATGCTGGCGGATGCCGAACTGCGCGATGCGCTGCTGGTCCAGCGCAACCGGGTCTGGGCGCTACGGATCGCCGGAATGATCGAACGGGGCAAGCACCCCTTCGTGGCCGTGGGCGCTGCGCATATGGCAGGCAAGGACGGCTTGCCCGCCCTGCTCGCCGAGCGGGGGTGGATTGTGAAGCGGGTGCAATAGGCGGCGCTTGCAATTCTGCGGCTTTGTCCCTAATGGCCCGCCCTTCCCGTCATGGTCATCCCTGGAGGCGTGACGGGCAAGACTGGTTTCAAACGATTTCGAAAGGCACGAACATGAGCGACGCTCTTACTCTGCCCGCCGAAGCGCGCGAACGGGCTGGCAAGGGAGCCTCCCGTGCATTGCGACGCGAAGGTCGGGTCCCCGCCGTTGTTTACGGCGGCAATGAAGAACCCCTGACGATCCATGTCGAAGCAAAGGAACTGGTGCGCCAACTGGGCACCGGCCACTTCATGAACTCGATCGTGATGATCGAGATTGGCGGAAAGACGCTTCGCACCCTGCCCAAGGACGTTGCCTTTCATCCGGTTTCGGATCGCCCCCTGCATGCCGACTTCCTGCGCCTGGCCAAGGACGCCACGGTTGAAGTCGCCGTGCCGGTTGTGTTCATCAATGAAGAAGCATCGCCGGGCCTCAAGAAGGGCGGCGTGCTGAACATCGTGCGCCACGAACTGGAACTGGTGTGCGATGCGGCCCGCATCCCGAGCGAGATCAACATCGATGTCACCGGCCTCGAGGTTGGCGACTCGATTCACATCAGCCATGTGACGCTGCCCGATGGATCGCAGAGCGCGATCACCGATCGTGACTTCACGATCGCCACCATCGTCGCCCCGTCTGCGCTCAAGCGCGCGGAAGGCGCTGCAGCCGCCAGTGACGAAAGTGACGAGGAAGAACAGTCGGAAGACTGATCCTCTTCTGCATGAAACAGACAAGCGCCGGTCGCCGCATGGCCTCCGGCGCTTTTCTTTTGCGCTTCATCACCCTAGGTGAGCGCCATGCAGCTATGGGTTGGCCTTGGTAATCCCGGACCTCAATATGCGATGCAACGCCACAATGTGGGGTTCATGGCAGTCGATGTGATTGCAGAAATGCATGAATTCGGCCCGGTCCAGAAGAAATTTTCAGGCTGGGTGCAGGACGGGCGGATCGCGGGCGAGCGGATCATCCTGCTCAAACCCGCGACCTTCATGAACGAAAGTGGCCGCTCGGTTGGCGAAGCACTGCGCTTCTACAAGCTGGGAAGCGATGCCCTGACCGTGTTTCATGACGAGCTGGACCTCGCCCCGTTCAAGGTCAAGGTCAAGACGGGCGGTGGCATCGCCGGGCACAATGGCCTGCGTTCGATCGATAAGCACCTTGGGCCCGATTTCAGGCGCGTGCGTATCGGCATCGGCCATCCCGGCCACAAGGACCGGGTCACCACCTATGTGCTCGGCAATTACGCCAGGGCCGAACAGGATATGCTGATCGGGATGCTGGGCGCCATCGCATCGCAGGCCGACTGGCTGGCGAAGGGCGACGACGCCCGCTTCATGAGCGAGATGGTCCTCAGGCCTTAGCGGGTTCAGCCTTCTTCGCCGCGGCCTTGCGTTTGGGTGCCGCCACAGCTTTGGGCGCCGCAGCGGCGGGGGCTTCCGGATCCGGCAGGGTACGGTTCGATTCATGCGCGGCCTGCTGCTGCGCCTGACGCATCTTCGCCGGATCGACCGCAATTTTCGCATTGATGGCGATCGTCACCCGCTCTTCTTCCGCGGTGTTCGGATGGACCCAATGTTTGAGCGTGCTGGGAAATACCACCAGCGTGCCAGGCGCGGGCTTCATCGTATGCAGTGAACGCATATAGGGCGATGCAACCAGCCCCTGCCCCGGCGGGGCGGAACGGTGATCGATGAATTCGATAGAACCGGCCACGCCACCATCGGGCGCGGGCGGCACACTCACATAATAGGCGGCAGACCAGAAGGCGCCCGGGTGATCGTGCGGCACGTTATAGCCGCCGGTAGGGTTCACGTTGACCCAGCCATCGCACTCAAGCCGCAGGTTTTCGAGCTTCTTCGCGTTTGCCACGCGCCGCGTCGCATCGGCGAGACACTGCATGATCTTCTGCGCGAGTTCCTTGTGAGCCGGTTCCTGCCGCTTGAAGAAATCGAGATCGCTGTGCCAGCCACTGCGGTTGGAACGAACCATTCCTTCTTCGGCCTTGCGGCGTTCGGCGATTTCCTTGAGGATTTCGGCATTGATCCGCTCATGATCCGCGATGGTGTAAACCGGGATCGGGCTGGCGAAAACCATGTTCATCTTGTGAAAAGTGTTCTGCATTGTCCTGCCTGGGCTGTGTTTTGCGTCCTATCGGCCCTTCCGGGGCCGAGAGGCAAGTGCAAACAGGGCTTTTTCCCCTCGATTGCCTTGATCGAGAGCAAAACCGGTCGGAGTTGGGCGCAAATTTTTGACGCACCACGCGTTTCCCGGGGTGTCGGGTCAACTTACAGACTTCCCTCCCCAGCCCATCCGTTAACCACTGTGACCGGCATGATCCATCGATTGGCACGGCGTTTGCGTTGTTCCCCGTCAACCATTCAGACGCTGAACAGACTGACAAGGGGACTGAGATCATGATGAAGAAGACGCTTATCGCCGCCGCAATCGGCAGCATCGCCATTGCTTCACCCGCACTGGCATGGGGCAGCTGGGGCGGTTCCTCGGGCAGCTGGGGCTGGAGCTCGTCAGGCAGCCACACATCGCACTATTGCGGTTGCGGTGACTCAACCGGCAGCAACATGTGCGGCACCAGCACTGGCGGAACGCCCCCTTCGACCACGACCAGCACTGGCGGCAATGAAGTGCCTGAACCGGGCATGCTGGGCATTGCCGGTGCCGGCCTGATCGGGCTTGGCCTGATCCGTCGCCGCAAGGCGATGAAGAAGAGCTGAGTTTGCCAACACTCCTGGTTGCCCGCGGTTAAGCTCCCGCGCGCGCAAGAACGCCCTTCTCGTCCGAGGAGGGCGTTTTTTTGCGTCCACCTCCTGCTATCGAACCGCCGCAGCGGTCGCCTGGCGCATCGCGGTCTCATACAGCTTCAAGACCTCGGGGTCGGGTTGGCCAGATTGCGCGGCGGGCTTCAGCGTTTCTGCCGCCGCATAGGGATCGTCCCCGGCAAGTTGCGAGCGGGCCAGCAATATCCGCACAAAATCATTGTCCGGTGCGCGCAGCAGCAGCGGTGAGAGATAAGCGCGCGCCTGTTCAACCTGGCCGATTTCGAGCAGGGCCTGGGCATAGAGCAATTGCAGTTCGGGCATCTCGCTCAGGAAGGTTTCCTTGGGCTGCAGCAATTCGCGCACCTTGCTCCATTCATGCCGTTCGGCCGCAAGCCGCGCCTTGTAATAGAGCAGCTTGGGATGATCGGGGGCCAGCTGTTCCGCCCCCTTCAGCACCGGTTCGATTTCGTCGAAGCGCCGCATTGCGCCAAGCGTGTCAATCAGGCCGAAGGTAATATCTATCCGTCCAGGGTTCGTTTTGGCCAGTTGACGATAGATCGCCAGCGCTCTGGCGGGCTGCTTTTCCAGCCCGGCGATGCGGGCCTGCACCAGCAAGGCGACCAGATTGCCAGGTTGCTGCGCCAGCGCGCTTGCGGCCAGCTGGCGGGCCTGGTCGATGTTTCCGGTATCCAGCACGAAGCGGGCATGAGTTGCCTGCAGTGCAGCCTTCGGACCGGAAGCAGTTTCCCCCTGCGTAAACGCCGTCTGCACCATGTCCGGCTGGTTCAGCCCCACCCGGGCCAGCGCCCGAATGCGCCATGCTTCCGCAGTCTGCTCGCCCTCCACCGCCGCAATCGCCTGGTCAAAGCGGCCTCCGAAGATATTGGCGTCTCCGCGCAGGATGCGATGATCTGCGGGCAGGCGCCCAAGCCGTTCGAGCCGGTCCAGCATGGCGATTGCGCCAACCCCTTCATCAAGCCCGATCATGGTGCGCGCCATCATCTCCAGCGCTTGCGCATTATCCGGTTCGGCCTTCAGGACCGCGTTGAGATCGGCCCGCGTAGCGATGTAATCGCGCACTGCGAACGCCTGTTTTGCCTTGGCGTAGTCCGCCGCGCTGTCACCGCCGCATGCGGCCAGTAAGGCAACGAGCAACAGGGGGCAGGCAAGGAAACCACGATATTTCATCCTGCCCGCCATAGCGCCAAGGGCTGAAATTTCCGTTTAGCTGGCCTTCGCTCAATTCCCCGGCTAAGGGGCGCGTCTTGTACAATATCCGGAGTTTTCGATGGGTTTCCGTTGCGGAATCGTGGGCCTTCCCAATGTCGGTAAATCGACCCTGTTCAACGCGCTGACAGAAACGCAGGCCGCGCAGGCGGCCAATTATCCGTTCTGCACGATAGAACCGAATGTCGGCCAGGTGGCCGTGCCTGACGCACGGCTGGATGAAGTCGCGCGGATCGCGGGTTCCGCCAAGATCATTCCCACCCAGCTCGCCTTTGTCGACATCGCCGGGCTGGTAAAGGGCGCAAGCAAGGGCGAAGGCCTGGGCAACCAGTTCCTTGGCAATATCCGCGAAGTGGACGCCATCGTCCATGTGCTGCGCTGCTTCGAGGATGACGATATCCAGCATGTCGCCAACAAGGTCGATCCCATCGCCGATGCCGAAGTGGTGGAAACCGAACTGATGCTGGCCGATCTCGACAGTCTAGAAAAGCGGGTTCCCGCCGCGCAAAAGAAGGCGGCGCAGGGCGACAAGGAAGCGAAACAAATTGCCACCGTCCTGCTGCCCGCGCTGGAACTGTTGCGCGATGGCAAGCCCGCCCGCCTCGCCATGCCGACGGATGAGGAAGATCGGCGCGTGTTCAACCAGGCGCAACTGCTCACCGCCAAACCGGTACTCTATGTCTGCAATGTGGAGGAAGAATCAGCCGCCAACGGCAACGCCTTCTCCGCCCGCGTATTCGAAAAGGCGAAGTCCGAAGGCGCCAACGCCGTGATCGTCTCCGCCGCGATCGAGAGCGAGCTGGTGGGAATGGAAACCGAAGATAGAATGGTTTTCCTTGAGGAAATGGGCCTCCACGAAACCGGCCTCGCCCGCATCATCCGCGCAGGGTATGATCTCCTCCACCTCATCACCTTCTTCACGGTCGGCCCCAAGGAGGCCCGCGCATGGACCGTACATCGGGGCGCCAAGGCACCGCAGGCGGCAGGGGAAATCCACTCGGACTTCGAGAAAGGCTTCATCCGCGCGGAAACTATCGCCTACGACGATTACGTCGCGCTGGGCGGTGAATCGGCGGCCAAGGATGCCGGAAAACTGCGGCAGGAAGGCAAGGAATATGTCGTGCAGGACGGTGACGTGCTGCACTTCAGGTTCAATGTTTGATCGGGCAGCGCGCCAACTCCCGCTGGGTTGCGCACTGTTCGGGAAAGTGACGCCGGGTCGTTGAATTGGTGAGGAGCCGCATTTGCAGTATTTCGAAGATGTCATCATCGGTGAAGTTCGCCGGCTCGGCTCCCACACGCTCACCCGCGAGGAAACAACCGATTTTGCGGCCAGATACGATCCGCAGGATTTCCACCTGTCAGACGAAGCGGCGGCGAAATCATTCTTCGGCCGGGTTTCGGCCAGCGGGTGGAACACCGCCGCCGTGATGATGAAGCTGCTGGTCAACGGCACGGCCGGCGATCCGGACGCAGGCGTCGGGGGCATCGGGGCGGATGCGCTGCGCTGGCTGCGACCGGTCTACCCCGGTGACACGCTGAGCCTGCAGGTCGAAAACCTGGCCAAGCGCCGCAGTCGTTCCAAGCCTGGACAGGGCACGATCTGGCAGAAGATGACGCTGTTTAATCAGGACGAACAGGCGGTGCTGACCGCCACCCTGATCGGCCTGATCAAGCTGCGCGATCCCGCTGGCGATCCGGCCGATGGCGGAACTCCGCCTGCCTGAACCAGCATATCGTCTGCAATGGCCCGCTATGGCCTGATGGGCAGCCCCCCGGCGCAAGCGCGCGTAAAATGCGCGGTCAATGCCTGCCGAACAGCTTTTCGACGTCCGCCATGGACAGTTTGATCCAGGTCGGCCGGCCATGATTGCACTGGCCGGATCGGGGCGTACGCTCCATCTCGCGCAGCAGGGCGTTCATTTCAGCGACTGACAGGGTGCGCCCGGCGCGCACCGAGCCATGGCAGGCCATGGTCGCCAGCACATGATCGATCTTTTCGCCCAGCAGCAACGCTTCACCATGCCCGGCCAGATCATCGGCAAGGTCGCGAATCAGCGCCTGCGGATCGCCTCTGGCCAGCACGGTGGGCAATGCGCGCACCAGCATGGCGGTTGGCCCGAACCGTTCCAGCACCAGGCCGAAAGCGGCGAACCGTTCTGTATTTTCTTCCAGCCGGTCGCAGGCCGGTTCGTCCAGTTCGACCACTTCGGGGATCAGCAGCGCCTGACTGGCGGCCACGGCCTCCCCCGCTCCAGCGGCGCGCAGGCGTTCCAGCACCAGCCGTTCATGCGCGGCATGCTGATCGACCAGCACCAGCCCGTCTTCCGCCTCGGCGACGATATAGGTATTGGCCACTTGCCCGCGCGCCACGCCGAGCGGAAATTCCGCCAGATCATGCGGCAGCGGGGTGGCTGCTTCGGCCTTGCCCATCGGCGCATCGCCAGGCTGGGTCATCACCGCCTGCTCATAACCGCGCCAGGCAGCTCCGGCTTCGCTCACCCGCGGCGACGGCGCTGACCAATCCCGCCCGGCAAACAGCGAACGCAGCCCGGGCGCTGCTGCCGGCGCGGCCACCGGTTCTGTGTTCCAGCGCGCCATGGCCTCTGCCGCCGGGGCCTGGGCGCTGCGCCGGTCACCGGTCGAAAGCGCTTCTCGCAAGGCCGAAACGATGAAGCCGCGCACCCCGGCAGCATCGCGAAAGCGCACCTCCGTCTTGGCGGGGTGGACATTCACATCCACATCCTCGGGCGGAAGGTCCAGAAACAGGGCCAGCACTGCGTGGCGATCACGCGCCAGCATGTCGGCATAGGCCCCGCGCACCGCGCCGGTCAGTAGCCGGTCCTTCACCGGGCGGCCATTGACGAACAGATATTGATGATCGGCGACACCGCGATTGTAAGTTGGGAGGCCAGCAATGCCGCCGAGCCGCATCGCGCCCCGTTCCATTTCCAGCGCAACCCCGTTTTCGCCCAGTTCGCGCGCCACGATCCGGGCCACGCGTTGTTCCAGCCCTTCCCCGCTCTCAACCGCGAGGATGCGGCGCCCGTCATGTTCCAGTGTGAAGCCGATATCAGGCCGCGCCATGGCGAGGCGGCGCACGACATCAAGGCAGGCAGCATATTCACTGCGGGCGGTGCGCAGGAACTTGCGGCGCGCGGGCACCCTGGCGAACAAGCGTTCCACCCGCACCCGCGTGCCCGGCGGCAGGGCAGCAGGCGCACTGTCCACCAGGCCGCCATGATCGATCACCCGCCGCCAACCTTCGGAAGCGTCCCGCGTCCTGCTTTCCAGCGTCAGCAGCGCAACACTGGCAATGGAAGGCAGCGCTTCACCCCGGAAGCCCAGCGTCGCCACCCGTTCGATCGCGCCGTCCGCACCGATCAGGCTTTCCGGCAATTTCGAGGTGGCGTGGCGTTCCAGCGCCAGTTCCATCTGGGCCGGGTCCATGCCGCAGCCATCGTCCGTCACCTCGATTCGCGCCAGTCCGCCTTCGCCAAGGGCGATGGCAATCCGCGTCGCCCCGGCATCAATCGCGTTTTCCACCAGTTCCTTGAGCGCGGCGGCGGGGCGCTCCACCACTTCGCCGGCGGCGATGCGGTTGACGAGATGTTCGGGCAGACGCCTGATTTCGGCCATTGGCCGGGTCTAGCCGCAAAATGACTGGAATTCGAGACGAGCGGTGCCTTATCCGGGCACTATCGACACAAAATTTTTGGCCTTTGCCGCATCACTGCGGTAAGGGATCGGCCACACCACACATCCCGGCGGGTGCGGAACGCGATTCCGGCCTGTTTTTCATACGGATTTCCCAATGAGTTCCTTCCTTTCGCAATTCTTCAAATTCGGATCGCAGAATATGGCGATCGACCTCGGCACCGCGAACACGCTGGTCTATGTCCAGGATCGCGGTATCGTGCTGAATGAACCTTCGGTCGTGGCGATCGAAACGATCAACGGCGTCAAGCGCGTCAAGGCCGTGGGCGATGACGCCAAGATGATGATGGGCAAGACGCCCGACAATATCGAAGCGATCCGCCCGCTGCGCGACGGGGTGATCGCCGACATCGAAATCGCGGAAGAGATGATCAAGCATTTCATCCGCAAGGTACACGGAAAGAAGAGCCTGTTCCGCTATCCCGAAATCGTGATCTGCGTTCCGTCGGGTTCCACTTCGGTCGAACGGCGCGCCATTCGTGACGCGGCCTCCAACGCGGGCGCAAGCCAGGTCTATCTGATCCTCGAACCCATGGCTGCGGCGATTGGCGCCGACATGCCGGTGACGGAACCGATGGGATCGATGGTGGTCGACATCGGCGGCGGCACGACCGAAGTCGCGGTGCTGTCGCTGCGCGGCCTTGCCTATACCACCAGCGTGCGCACCGGGGGCGACAAGATGGATGAAGCCATCGTCTCCTATGTGCGCCGCCATCACAATTTGCTGATCGGCGATGCAACGGCTGAACGCATCAAGAAGGATTATGGCTGCGCCATCGTTCCCGAAGACGGGATCGGCGAGGCGATCCCGCTCAAGGGTCGTGACCTGGTGAACGGGGTCCCCAAGGAAATCACCATCAACCAGGCGCATATCGCCGATGCCCTGTCCGAACCCATCGGCGCCATCGCGGAAGGTGTGCGGATCGCTCTGGAAAATACCGCGCCGGAACTCGCAGCCGATATCGTCGATCAGGGCATCGTACTGACCGGCGGCGGCGCGCTGATCCGCGGGCTGGACGATTATCTGCGCGAAGAAACCGGCCTGCCGGTGAGCGTGGCGGAAGACCCGCTGTCTTGCGTTGCATTGGGCACCGGCCGGGCGATGGAAGATCCGATTTTCCGCGGCGTGTTGATGACCGCCTGAGGCTTGACCGCCGGGGCCGTAATTCCGGGTCCGGCCAGAAAGGGAGCAGGCGCTGATGGCGCCGCCAAACGCAAAGCGCTCCGGCTTTTCGCGGAGGGCGCAATACAGCATTTTCACCGGCTATGTGCTGGCGGGTATCGGTGCGCTCATCGGCGGGGCACTGCTGATCGTGTCACTGCGTGATCCGCACTTTTTTTCCGGCCCGCGCATGGATGCGATGGATGCGATTGCTCCGGTCGGCAAGGCCGGCGCGGTGGTGCGCACCGAGTCAAAAGGGCTGCTGGGAACCGTTCAGGGCTACCTCAGCGCGGGCAGCCGCAATGCCCGCCTGCGAGAAGAAGTGGAACTGGCGCGCATCCGCCTGGCCGAAGCCGATGCGGTAAGGAACGAGAACCAGCGACTGAAGGCCTTGCTCAAACTGACCGAGGAAGAGATCAAACCGGTGGCGATTGCCCGGTTGATCGGCGGAACTTCCTCCAGCACGCGCCGCTTTGCTTTTCTCTCGGCCGGGAAAAAGGACGGGGTTGCCCCCGGCATGCCGGTGCGCAGTGCGCGCGGCCTGGTCGGGCGGGTGCTGGAAGTGGGCGACAGCAGCGCGCGCGTCCTGCTGCTGACGGATAGCGAGAGCATGGTGCCGGTGCGCCGAGCGAAGGATAACGTTATCGCCTTTGCCGAAGGGCGCGCCGATGGCAGCCTGCGGTTGCGGCTGGTCAATCTGGGTATCAATCCGATCCGCGAGGGCGATATCTTCGTCACTTCCGGTGCAGGCGGCCTTTATCGCCCAGGTATTGCGGTGGCCATGGCAACCCGGCTGAACAAGGATGGGGCCATTGCCCGGCTGCTCAGCGATCCGGCGGCCACGGATTTCGTCGTGGTTGACCCGATCTGGAAAAGCGTGGCGGTGCAGGCGGTTACCGCCCCGCCCGGCACACCCCTGCCATGAACGATCCACTGCGCCCACCGATGCGCCAGGCCAATTATCGCGGCCAGATCAATCGTGCGCATTCCCCGGTCCTGGCAGGCGGAACCCCCTGGGCAACGATCATGCTCGGTTCGCTGGCACCCGTCCTGCCCGTCATCCCGGCCGTTCCCGTCCTGCCCCCGCTTGGCTTTCTGCTGCTGCTCGGCTGGCGGCTGGTCCGCCCCGGTCTGCTGCCTTTGTGGGCGGGCGTGCCGCTCGGCCTGTTTGACGATCTCTTCAGCGGTCAGCCGTTCGGTTCGGCAATCCTGCTGTGGTCGCTGGCGCTGATTGCGGTCGAACTGGTGGAAGCGCGCTTCCCCTGGCGCGGTTTTCTGCATGACTGGCAGGCGGCGGCGGCGCTCATAATCCTTTATATCGTCGCCAGCGCGGTCTTTTCCGGCGGAAAGCTGTCCGTTGCACCACTGGTGCTGGGCCCGCAAATCTTGCTGTCAATCCTCTCCTACCCCATTGTCGCGCAGATGATTGCCCTGTTCGATCGCATGCGCCTGGCGCGGATCAGGAAAATCGGCTGATGGGCCGGCGTTTCACGCAGCATGTCACCATGGCACGGCTGCAGGACACATTTGACCGCCGGGCGGTAGTCATCGGCAGCGCGCAGGCCGGGCTGGGCGTCCTGCTGGCGGTGCGGATGGGGTATATTTCCGTCGCCGAGAACAGCAAATACCAGATGGAGGCGGAAAGCAACCGGGTGAACCTCACCCTCATCCCGCCCCGGCGCGGCTGGATCCTGGATCGCAACGGCGCGCCGCTGGCCTCCAACAAGGCCGATTTCCGGGTGGATATCATTCCTGACAGGATGAAGGATCCGCAGGCGACGGTGGACCGGCTGGGTGAACTGCTGGCGCTCCCCGAAGTCGCCATTCGCGACCTTAAGGACAGACTTGAACAGTCCCACGGTTTCCAGCCGATTGAAGTTGCCAGCGGACTGGACTGGGACCGGTTCGCCGCGGTGAGCGTCCGCCTGCCGGACATGCCGGGCGTCATCCCTCAACGCGGCTTTACCCGCTTTTACCCGACCGGGCCGTCAGTCGGCCATCTTATCGGCTATGTCGGCGCGGCATCGGCGGAAGAATATGAAAGGGATCCCAGCCCGATCCTGATCACCCCCGGCTACAAGGTGGGCAAGGACGGGATCGAAAAGACCTTCGAACAGACGCTGCGCGGGATACCCGGCGCGCGGCGAGTGGAAGTGACCGCGTCGGGCAGGATCGTGCGCGATCTCGAAACGCGCGAGGATACGCAGGGTCAGGCCTTGCAGCTGACCATTGACGGGCCATTGCAGGATTATGCCGCGCGTCGGCTGGGCCTGGAATCTGGCTCTGTCGTCGTGATAGACTGCGCCACCGGCGATCTGCTGTGCATGGCATCGATGCCCAGCTTTGATCCCAACAGCTTTTCCGACGGGATCGGCCGGGTCGAATGGAAAATGCTGTCCAGCGACGATCATGTACCATTGCGCAACAAGGTGTTGAAAGGGCTTTATCCGCCGGGCTCCACCGTCAAGCCGATGGTGGCGATGGCTTTCCTCGAAGCAGGGCTGGACCCGGAAGAAAGCACGGTTTGCACAGGGGGCCTGCGCGTGGGCAATCGCGTGTTCCATTGCTGGAACCGGCGTGGACATGGCCAGGTCAACATGGCCAAGGGCATTTTCCAGAGCTGCGACGTCTATTTCTATCACTTCGCCCAGAAGCTGGGCATGGATGTGATCGCGCCGATGGCCCACCGGCTTGGCATGGGACAGGAATTCGACCTGCCCGTGCTCAGCCAGTTTTACGGGACCGTGCCCGATCCGGCCTGGAAGCTGAAGAAATACGGGCGCGAGTGGCAGTCCTACGACACCGTCAACGCCACTATCGGCCAAGGCTTCATGCTGGCCAACCCGCTGCAGCTGGCGGTGATGGCCTCGCGCCTTGCCACCGGCAAGAAGCTGATGCCGCGCCTGGTGCTGGACAAGACCCCGCCAACCCCTGAATCGATGAACTTCCACGGCGATCACGTGCAGTTCATCCAGAACGCCATGAATGAAGTGGTGAACGGCGCCGGCACCGCCGGACGGGGACGCCTGCCATTCGAAGATATCAAGATGGCAGGCAAGACCGGCACGGCACAGGTCGTTTCGCTCAACGTATCGCACGGCAAGGGCGGCCCCTGGAAATACCGCGATCACGGGCTGTTCATCTTCTTCGCGCCCTTCGACAAGCCGCGCTATGCAGGCGCTGTGGTCATCGAACATGGCGGCGGGTCGGGGGCGGCCTATCCCATCGCGCGCGACGTGATGACCTTCATGTTCGACCCGAAGCTGGGGCTGGAAAAACTGCACGCGCTGGAACAGGAATGGGGCGGCACCGCTCAGCAAAGACTGGCCCGGAAATATGCATCCTTCGCCGAGGAAGCGGGGCTTGAAACCCCGAAGCCAGCCCCGACTGAGGCCGTGATTGCCGAACGGGTCGAGGAAGCAGACGTTGCCGCCGCGCGCGCACGCCCCGATACCGATGCGGCGGTTGCTCCGCCCCCGGAAACCGATTCGGCACCAGCAAATGCTTCACCCGCGTCCGGCGTCGTGGCCCCGGCACCGGCAGACGCAGGCGCGCAATGAGCCGGTCGGTCATTCCCGCTGCGGTCGCGCGGCAGCCCTGGCGGGTGATCCTGCCCCTGGTTGTGCTGGTCTGCTTCGGTGCAACGGTGCTGTATTCCGCAGCCGGTGGCAGCATGACGCCGTTTACGCAGTCTCATCTGCTGCGGTTCGCCATTTTCCTGGTCATGGCATTCGGCATATCCCACGCGCCAAGTGATTATGTGCGCCTTGTCGCATATCCGGCCTATGCCGTCGTCCTGCTGCTGCTGGTGCTGGTCGAAGCGCTGGGCGCGATTGGCGGGGGCAGCCAGCGCTGGCTCAATCTGGGGCCGATCGTGCTCCAGCCCTCCGAACTGATGAAGCCGGTGATCGTGCTGGTGCTGGCGCAATTTTACTCCACCTTGCCCACCGGGATGATCGGCAGCTGGCGCGCCGTGGTGCCCGCGGGGGTGCTGATCGCCCTGCCGATGGGGCTGGTGCTGTTGCAACCCGATCTCGGCACCGCCCTTGCCATCGCCTTTGGCGGGGTGGTGATCATGTTCCTGGCGGGATTGCCGCTGCGCTGGTTTCTGGCTGGCGGCGCGGCGGCGGCAGTGGCCGCGCCGCTCGCCTTCTTCTTCGCGCTGAAGGATTATCAACGCCAGCGCGTGTTTACGTTTCTCGACCCGGAAAGCGATCCGCTCGGCACTGGCTATCACATCACCCAATCGAAGATCGCCATCGGCTCGGGCGGGTTTGCGGGCAAGGGATTCGGCAATGGCTCGCAGAGCCATCTCAACTATCTGCCCGAACCGCACACTGACTTCGTCTTTGCCACCATGGCGGAAGAATGGGGCATGCTGGGTGGCCTGCTGGTGCTCGCGATCTTCGGGCTCGTGCTGCATTGGGGGTGGAACGTGGCGCGCACGTCGAAAGACCGTTTCGCCCAACTGCTGGCAGCGGGGATGACGGCCACGATCTTCTTTTACGCGGCGATCAACCTGATGATGGTGATGGGGCTGGCCCCGGTCGTGGGGATCCCCCTGCCATTCATGAGCCATGGAGGATCCTCGATGCTGACCAACATGATCTGCATCGGCACACTGATGATGGTAGACCGGTGGAACCGGACACCCGGTGCACGGCGACTGGGCTAGGCGCTGCAGCCCCTTCCGATCAAGCTTTCACGTTTCCCCTTCACTCTCGCGCCGCAGCCGCTATAGGGATGCCTCCCGCGATTCGCGGGTGTCCGGCATGCCGGAATGGACGCATAGCTCAGTTGGTAGAGCAGCTGACTCTTAATCAGCGGGTCCTAGGTTCGAGCCCTAGTGCGTCCACCATTCTTTTCAATTAGTTATGGGCTTTCTCCCTGAGCAGGCACCACCGGGTAAGCCGCAAAAGGTTTCACCTAGGTTTCATTGTTCGGTTGATTGCGCTGGCGCGACGCCAACCAACCACCGTCCGGTCTGCTCACCGAATCGACACCCCCACCCCCCTTTAAAAACCTGACCGGTTGCCCCCCACCCCCGGGGTACCCCCCATATGGCTCAGATGGGACCCGCGCTTCTAAATACATACAATTCTGCGCGGTCGATGAGATGGGTGTGGTTGGAGCAACCAGTTCGGTGGCTAGTCGGCGCCCCGATCAGTCGCACCGGTGGTTCCCCCAGTAGCGCTCCCACCTTAAAGCCCAGCCTCCTGCAACCATGGCACAGGAGAGGTCGCCTCCGATTGGTGAAGTGCACCACGCCGCCGTTCGGGTTCCAACGCCGTTTCCTACAGACATGCAGGTCATTGCTGGGCCGGCAACAAGGATATGTCCCTGCTGGCTCCGACCCGAGGGTCTTCCAATGAGCCTCACCAGAGCATCTCGAGCGTCCTCGGCGCTTGCATCAGGGCAAGGCTGGTTACTACGGCATGCGCCGTCCATCTCGCGTGCAGCTATACCTGAAAGCCTGATCCTTGGGCCTTCCTCGCACCAGACAGGACCGTCACCATCCCAAACGCGAGTGGGCGTACAGGTGAACTCTTGGCCCGCAGGAATGACGATGGCAGCAGCCCAGAAAAGCAGGGACATCATCGAGGGCGAAAGGAACTACAGCGAAGCACTACCAACCACCGCTAACCTTGCTCCCTCACAAATCCCAGCCGGTAGAGCGCAGTCCTGCTGCTATGTTCCCCGTCAGCACCAGTCGCATGCAGATCGCCGTGTGACGGAGCGAATAGAGGGTGTATTTGGTCTTCGCTGAAGGATCTTGTTTGACGCCAGCCCGCTTCACCCCCGAAACTGCACCACCAATTCGTAAACCGCACATTGGCGTTAGAGCTGATGCCAATTTATTTAAAAATGCATCAGTCGTATTCAGAATTATTTGAAAATAACATATTATAATCATCATCTTCAATAATTTTAACTTTTTTCCCTCCTTCACTGGTGATCAATACATTATAATTAATATTTTTTCCTACTTCACTATAATCTTTTATGCGAGCCATCAAATTTGCGCTGCAAGAAAACGATGTTTCATCTTCATTTTTACTGATTAAAGAGACTTCTGCAAGGTCGTACTCTACCTTTTCGAAATCTGAATTGTAACGATTATTTTCATAATCAAAAATAGCTGACTGAGCTTCAGATATATTCTGATCCAATCTGCTTTTTTGCTCTTTAAATTTAAATACGTTGTTGTACCAAAAATTATACCTGGCAGGAAAAAGCATCTTTGCAATTTTGGTACCGTATGAGTAATCCTCATGCAGAGGTGTAAAGTCATTATCTCTACACATAGGAGCCCAGATTTTCCTTCTTTTCTCCGCAGGCGTTAATTGGTCGACACTTGCTTTGACTAAAGTCACAATAAGGCCGTCCATAAATGCCCCTACACCCCCGATAATATCCCCACCATCAGCTTTTGTGCGACCCGAATTTTGCCAATCTCCCGGTCCTCCGCTCTCATCACCCATCTGTATACAAGTTTCGACAGACGTATCGATTTTCACAGACAAATCTTCAGAATTTTTAATCATACCTTCAATAACGGTGTTTTGCCGAATCCACTCCTCGTCATTCTTATAAGGCGGATCTTCAGTAGCAAAGCGAATATCTTCAAAAAGTGCATATCCGTTTTTTGCATCTTTCGAGATTTCAGCTTTTGCTTCCTCGATGTCGCATATCGAGCTTGCGTTACCTGCACACCCAGAGACAACAAGAGCTGCGGCTGCCGTTGAGATAACTGTGTAGATTTTTAGCTCCATAACACTCGCCTTCCTGATACTGTGCTAATTTATCCATAAACATCAGGGGGGGCAATGTGAGTCAATGCAAAAGGCGCCTCGAAAAGCATGCACGAAAAATCAATCTAATCCGCCGAACTGATGAAGGTTGATCGCCATCTCTCGGCTTAGGGGCAGGCGCTTGGCATAGAACCTCTCGATCTGCTCCACGCTGGTACCAGCGTTCTTGGCAAGATTGTAGATATTGACCTGCCCATGCGAGAGCACCAATCGCATGCAGATCGCCGTGTGACGGAGCGAATAGAGGGTGTATTTGATCTTCGCTGAAGGATCGTCCTCGACCCCCGCCTGCTTCAGAACCTTACAAAACTGCCTCTGCACAATCTTCGATGCGGTTCCACGGTTCTCGTAGTCCGGAAAGAATAGGTAATCGTCTGGACCTGCTTTAGGATACCTCTGCTTGATACGATCGTAGACCGACACTGCTGCTGGCATCGTGTTAGCAACCCGAAATCCTGTCTTTCCATTCCTGATGGTGAGCAAAAGACGTCGAGGATCATCTGCAACCGTCACATCCCTGTGTTTTAGCGCATAAAGCTCTGACACGATCGGACGTACAAAAGAGTGCGTCGTAAAGAGGATGAGATCATAAAGCTCGTCGGTGAGTGGCACGCCTCGAGTTACATGCTCTTGTGCAGCCAGCTCCTGAGCCGCTCTCAGGATTGCCTGATAGTCATCGTCTTCTTTCGCAACGAGAGGATGGAAAGCGAAGTAGGAACGGGGATTGTCCTGCTGCCGGCTACGAGGCGTCGACGGAATGCTATCAATCACCCCATCATCTCTTGCCACTTTGAGCACGTTCCGAAACGTGGCGGTGAGCATGTTGCGGGTTGATGTCGAGAGGTCTGGGCGCTTCTTTGCCAGCTTGTCCATGAACTCTTGGTAGTCCCGAGTTTTTAGCTCTCGGACGTCACGAACGTGGAATGCCTTCTCCAGTCCCCATTCAGGGTTATTTATGCAGAGACGTATGGTGCGAACGTAATTTGCGTTCCGTTCGCCCTGGGCAATCAATCGCTCGCCTTTTGCAATCAACCTTGAGGCGTAATAGCGGAAGGTGAATTCCCTCTCGACACGCTTCTCGCTGCCAAGAACCTCGTGTGCCAATTCTCGTGCAGCTGCCCTCGCCTGAATTCGTGACGTCTCCTTGGTCGATCGAACGATGTATCGCTTGATGCGAGGATCACGGATGCGAACCTGCCAGAACGGGCTGGCTTTGACTTTGTAGATAGCCAAGCCCCTACTGATGGTTATAATCTTGCCATCGAGGGCGTTCTTTGACTTCCCGCTCATGTCGCCATCGTAATTCAAAAGCTCATTTAGGGCAAAAGTTATAAACTTATGTTATAAACACACCTTTAAGACATTGAAATATATGATGTGATAGAGAACTCTTAATCAGCGGGTCCTAGGTTCGAGCCCTAGTGCGTCCACCACCTTCAAAGCCGAAAAACGCCGCTTCAGCCCTTGCCCTGGCTGGCCAGCATGTCGAGCGCGACGTCCACGATCATGTCTTCCTGCCCGCCCACCATGCGGCGGCGGCCCAGTTCCACTAGGATCGCGCGCGTATCCACGCCGTAATCCGCGCTGGCCTTTTCTGCATGACGCAGGAAGCTGGAATAAACCCCGGCATAGCCAAGGCTGAGCGTTTCGCGGTCCACCCGCACCGGGCGGTCCTGCAGCGGGCGGACGAGATCCTCCGCCGCGTCCATCAGCCTGAACAGATCGCAGCCGTGATTCCAGCCCTTGCGATCCGCCGCGGCGATGAAGACTTCCAGCGGGGCATTGCCCGCCCCTGCCCCCATGCCCGCCAGCGACGCATCGACCCGGATTGCACCGCTCTGCACCGCCACCATGCTGTTGGCGACGCCGAGCGAAAGATTGTGATGCGCATGAACGCCGCGCTGGGTTTCGGGCTTCAGCACCCGGTCATAGGCCTCCAGACGGGCACGGTAATCGTCCATGTCCATCGCTCCGCCGCTGTCCGTCACATAGACGCAGGTCGCGCCATAGCTTTCCATCAGCTTCGCCTGCTGCGCCAGTGCTTCGGGTTCGATCATGTGGCTCATCATCAGGAAGCCGATGGTGTCCATGCCCAGGTTACGGGCGGCTTCGATATGCTGTTTCGACACGTCCGCTTCGGTACAATGAGTGGCGACGCGCACCGAACGCACGCCCAGATCATAGGCCTGCTTCAGGTCGTGAACCGTGCCGATACCTGGCAGCAGCAGCGTGGTGACCACCGCATTCCTGACGGTACCTGCCACCGCTTCGATCCAGACCCAGTCAGTCTGCCCGCCAAAGCCATAGTTGAAGGACGAGCCGTTAAGCCCGTCACCATGGGCGATCTCGATCGCGTCCACACCCGCTTCATCAAGCGCGCGTGCGATCTTCACCACATGATCGATGCCATACTGGTGACGGATGGCGTGCATCCCGTCACGCAGGGTCACGTCCTGGATATAGAGCTTGTTCTCGGTCGGGTCGAACGCCATCACGCTGCCTCCTTCGCCATGCGCCGCCGCGCGATCTTTTCCGCCGTGGCCAGCCCGGCGGAGGTCATGATATCGAGGTTGCCGGCATAGGCCGGCAGGTAATGCGCGGCACCTTCCACTTCCAGAAAGACGCTGGTCTTGATCCCTTCGAACGTGCCGAGGCCAGGAATGGTCACGGGATTGTTGGAACCGAAACGTTCGAACTGCACTTTCTGCTTGAGCCGGTAGCCTGGCACATAGGCGTTCACTTTTTCGACCATCGCCAGAATGGCCTTTTCAATTGTCGCTTCGTCTGCGCCGCTGGACAGGGTGAATACGGTGTCACGCATGATCATTGGCGGTTCGGCAGGGTTGAGGATGATGATCGCCTTGCCCTTCTTCGCGCCGCCGACCTGTTCGATACCTGCACTGGTGGTTTCGGTGAATTCATCGATATTGGCACGCGTGCCCGGCCCGGCGGATTTGGAGGAGATCGAGGCGACGATTTCCGCGTAATGCACTTCCGCCACGGAGGAAACCGCCGCAACGATCGGGATCGTCGCCTGACCGCCGCAAGTCACCATGTTGACGTTCGATTTGTCGAGATGATCGTCACCGTTTACCACCGGAATCACATAGGGTCCAATAGCGGCGGGGGTGAGGTCCACCATCACCTTTCCGGCATCAGTGACAACCTGGCTGTGGCGAGTATGCGCACCGGCAGAGGTTGCATCGAAGACGATGCCGATCTCGTTCCAGCAGGGCAACTTCTGCAACCCGTCTATTCCTTCGTGCGTAATCGCCACACCCAGCCGTTCAGCACGCTTCAGCCCGTCCGATTCCGGATCGATGCCGACCATCGCCGCCATCTCCAGCACATCGGAATTGCGCATGATCTTGATCATCAGATCGGTCCCGATATTGCCGGAACCGATGATCGCTGCCTTGACCTTGCTCATCGTTCATTTCCCCAGGGTAAAAGAGACGGAACCGAGCCCGCCAATTTTCGCTTCCACATGATCGCCAGGCTGGATCGCAACCATCGGGCCGAGCGCCCCGGTCATCACGATATCGCCCGCGCCAAGCGGTGTGCCATTGCCCACCATGACCCGCGCCAGCCATGCCGCTGCTTCCAGCGGATGGCCCAGGCAGGCCGCACCGGCACCGAGCGAGGCCACCGCGCCGTTAATTTCCATCGCCATGCCGCAGGTATAAAGATCCAGCCCGTCCAGCGGGCAGCGGTCCTTGCCGAGCACGAAAAAGGCGGATGAACCATTGTCCGCAACCGTATCGGCAAAGGTGATTTTCCACTCAGCGATGCGGCTGTCGACCACTTCGATCGCGGCAATCGCGCATTCGGTTGCAGCGGCAACATCCGCGCGGGTAGGATTGGGCATGGTGATCGCATCGCGCAGCACCAGCGCCACTTCCGCTTCGGCCTTCGGCTGGATCAGCCGACTGGCCGCCAGTGTGCCGCCATCTTCCACCAGCATGTCGTCAAACAGTACGCCGTAGTCGGGCTGGTCAACACCAAGCTGGGCCTGCACCGCCTTGGCGGTCAGTCCGATCTTGCGCCCGATGATCCGCCGCCCCTGACCCTGCCAGAAACGGGTATTCACGTCCTGAATGGCATAGGCCGTAGTGCCATCGCCCGGCTCCAGCGTCTCACGCATCGGAGCGATTGTTGCACCGGCATAGGCCGCACGCAGGCGCTGTGACGCCAATTCGATCTGTTCGCTGCTCGCCATCGGCAATCCACTCCATCACTGTCGGGCTGGTAAATAATCCATCTTGCGCCAAGACAGAAGCTTGCCAAGCTCAACTCCACTCATATTATGAGCAAATGGAAAAGACGGGCTCTCAGTCCATATCCCGCGCGATCGAGCTGCTGGCCGCTCTGGTGGCGGATGATGGCGGCAACCCGGTCACGGACATTGCCGCGCGTCTGGGCCTTGCCGCCTCCACCGCGCGGCGCATGGTGGCGACGCTGGAAGATGAAGGCCTGCTGTGGCGGATAGCACGCGGACGTTACGCAGCCGGCCCGCGCCTTGCCGCGCTTGGCGCGCTCTATCGACCGAAGCGGCGATTGATCGAAATCGCCCGGCCCCGGCTTGCCCGCCTTGCCGGCGAGGCAGGCTGCGCGGCGCACCTGGGCGTGCTGGATCAGGATATGGTGACCTATCTGGTCAAGGTCGGTGACGAGACCATTTTTTCGCGCGAGGCAGGCCAGCTCGAAGCCTACTGCACCGGCATCGGCAAGGCCTTGCTGGCGCAGCTCGGCGCTGAGCGTATGAATGCCTATCTGCGGGGAAGCTTCGTCGCGCTGACCGGGCGGACGATCACTGATCCCGACCTGCTGCGCGAGGATCTTGCCAGATCGCGCGAACGCGGCTTCGCCATTGATGATCAGGAACTTGCCGACAATCTCTCCTGCGTCGCGGTGCCCTTGCCGGTCAATGGCGGGCCATATGCGATTTCGATCGCCGGTCCCACGAAGTTGACCATGGGGACGCACTGCGCACGATGGGCAGACCGCCTTCGCCAGCTGGCCGACGAGATAAGCGGCATCGCCGGATGAAATTATCGTGCCTGACAAGCTTTACTCCTCCTGCTAGAGCTTGAACAAACGCGGAAAAGACAAGGCACCGCGGGGGAGGTCAAACTGCATCACACAGATAATCGTGTGCCAGATGCGTCCGGAATGGATGGCAGATGGCTCGCCGCCGTTGTCCCGGAATTTGCCGGTGCGAAGGTCGCTGTCTCGCCAGTTGGCGCCGGACAGCTGGCCGATACGTTCCGACTCTCGCTGGACTGGGGCATCATGCAGGACGGACGCCCCTCGTCGCTGGTCTGCAAGCTGGCGTCGAGTGACGCGAGCAGCCGCGAAATTTCCGCTCACTGGCGGCTCTACGAACGCGAGGTGCGCTTTTACCGGGAACTGGCGCCGGCAGCCCGGATCGATACGCCGCATGTCCATGCCTCGGGCCTGACCGAGGACGGCAGCTTCTTCCTGTTGATGGAAGATCTTAGAGACGCAACCCCAGGCAACCAGCTATCCGGGTTGCAAGCCGGGCAGGCCCCCGCCGCAATGCGCGAAGCCGCGCGCCTGCACGCGGCGTTCTGGGCCAGGGGAGATGATCCGGCCCTTGGCTGGCTAGAAACCGGCCGGATCGCACAGGCGTTCTATTCACCCGACGTCTTCCGTTCGGCATGGCGTGATTTCAGGGACCGTTATCGTGGCATGGTGCCGGAAAGCCAGCTTCGGCTGTGCGACGCCTTTGCCGACCTCTACGAAGCCTATGCCCGCCCGCTTTCGACACCGCGCTGCGTCGTTCATAACGACTTTCGCCCCGACAACATGATGTTCGCAGCAAACCGGCTGACGGTACTGGACTGGCAATCGGTCGCGCTCGGTTTCAATGCGCTGGATGTCGCCTATGCGATTGGCGGCGGCTTCGAACCGGACGAACGCCGTTCTGAGGAACAGGCGCTGCTCGACCTCTATCATGCCACACTGATCGCAGAAGGCGTGGAGGATTACAGCCGCGACCAACTGGACGAGGATTACCGCCATTTCTGCTTTGCCGGAATTGTCGTCTCGGTCTGTGCCGCAATGCTTGTCAAACGGACCGAGCGCGGAGACCGCATGTTCCTGACCATGCTGGATCGCCACGCGCAGCACGCAGCGGATTGCGACGGGATCGGGCTCCTCCGTGCGCGCTGACCTGTCACCCGCGAACGAGCTGAACTGGAAACCATCATGACCGCCCCGATCGAAACTCCGACAGCGTCGTTCAATGAGCTGGGCTACTATGCGCTTGGCGGACATGTTGAATCGCCGCGCGATCTGATCGCCGAATGCCACGAAGCCGAAACAATGGGACTGGGCGCGACTTTTCTTTCCGAACGCTTCAACGTGAAGGAAGGCCCGACGACTTGCGGAGCCATCGGCGCTATTACTGAGAAACTCGGCATCGCGCTGGCGGCAACCAATTACAACACGCGCCATCCCATGGCATTCGCCGCGCATTCCACTACGATGCACCGCCTGACGGGTGGCCGCTACATGCCCTGTCTGGCGCGCGGGATCGGACCGCAAATGAAGGCGTTTGGCCTCGAGTCTGCGAAAAACGCGGATCTTGCCGAATTCGTGGCCCTGATGCGGCGCCTGTGGCGCGGAGAACGGGTGGAAGGTTATTCAGGGCGCATCGGAACCTATCCGGTGCTGCAACTGGATCCGAAGTTTGACGAAGACATCCCGATTGGCCTTGTCGGATTTGGCGAGAAGACGGTGGAGTTTGCCGGGTCCGTCTTTGATTCGGTCATCCTTCATACCTACATCGGCGATGAAGCTACTGCGCGACTGGTGCAAACCATCCGGCGCGCAGCTGTACGGGCGGGCCGCGATCCGGCAAAGGTGCGCATCTGGTCCGTGTTCGCCACGCTTGGCGATCATCTCGAACCGCAGTTGCGTATGAAGAAAAGCGTTGCACGCCTTGCCACCTATCTGCAGGTTTATGGCGACCTTCTCGCCGATGTGAATCGCTGGGACAAGGCGATCCTGCAGCGCTTCCGGCGATCCGCTGTCATGCAGGAAATCAGGGGGTGGGTCGATGCGGTGGCCAGCCCTGAACAGATTGAACGCATCGCCGAATTACTTCCGCCCGAATGGCTGGACGCATCGGCGAGTGGATCGCCGGAGCGTTGCGCACGCAAGATCTTGGGGCAGTTCGATCTGGGCGTCGACAGCGTAATCCTGCATGGCGCGACCCCTGCGGAACTCGCACCGATCATGCCGGCCTATGCCCGGCTCCGCCCCGCCGGGCGCTTTGACTATTTGCCGGCCAATCCGGGAAAGACAGGATAGTCCGATGACCATCGACCTCAAGGATGCGCGCATTTACGAACGGGGGGTGCCATGGGCGGCATTCGCCGAACTGCGCCGCGAATGTCCGGTCTACTGGAACCCGGAAAGCGATGGCGCGGGCTTCTGGGCACTCACCCGTCATGCCGACATCGTCCAAGTTTCACGCAATCCGGCCCTGTATTCATCAGCGCATGAAAACGGTGGTCATCGTATTTTCAATGAAAACGAGGTGGGCCTGACCAATGCGGGCGAACAGGCGATCGGAATTCCGTTCATTTCCCGCGATCCGCCGATCCATACCCAGTATCGCAAGCATATCATGCCTGCCGTCTCGCCCGCCCGCCTGATGGGCATAGAAAGCCGCATCCGCGAACGTGCGCAGGCGCTGATTGATGCCATCCCTTTAGGCGATCGCTTCGATCACGTCCCTGCCCTGTCTGCCCCATTGCCGCTGATGACCTTGTGCGAGCTGCTTGACCTGCCACCCGAGATGTGGAGCGAGCTTTACGACTGGACCAATGCCTTCGTCGGTGAAGACGATCCCGATTTCCGGCAAAGCCCGGAAGCAATGGCGAAGACGCTGGAATCATTCATCGGTTTTGCCGCAAGTCTGTTTGAAGAACGTCGCAGCAAGCCGTCGGACGACATCGCCACACTGCTCGCCAATATGCAGATTGATGGGCAACCGGCACCCTTTTCGGAGTTCCTCGGCAATCTGATTCTCGCCCTGGTGGGGGCCAATGAAACAACGCGCAATTCCATGTCGCACACCATCCGCGCCTTTGCGGACAATCCCGGACAATGGGATCTGATCCGCAACGATCCCGGCCTGCTCAAAAAAGCGACCGCAGAAATGGTGCGCTATGCCTCGCCCGTTCTGCACATGCGCCGCACTGCCACGGCTGACACGGAAATCCGGGGCCAAAAGATCGCCCGGGGTGACAAGGTGGTGATGTGGTACGCATCCGGAAACCGGGACGAAGAGGTCTTCGAAAATCCTGACAGCTTCGATGTGCTGCGATCCAGAAATCCGCACGTCGGCTTCGGATCTGGCCAGCACGTCTGCGTTGGTTCGCGTCTGGCCGAAATGCAACTTCGCGTAGTGTTCGAACTGCTGGCTGAACGGGTCGCTCGCTTCGAAGTTATCGGCGAACCCCGGCGTTTCCGTTCGAATTTCCTGAACGGCCTCAAGAATCTCGATACAGTCTATCACCCGGCCTGACGGAGCCGGATCAGGCGGAAGCCCTGGCCCGATATTCGTCCGCCAGCAGCCGTTTCATCAGCTTGCCGGTCGGCTCACGCGGCAGCTCGGCACGGAAATCGAACTGGCGGGGAGTCTTCACGCCGCCCAGCCGTTTCCGTGCAAAATCACGCAATTCGTCAGCCAATGCCGCATTTCCAGTAATACCGGCGGCGGGTTGCACGACCGCCATGACGCTTTCACCCATTTCCGGATCGGGAACCCCGAACACCGCGACATCCAGCACTTTGGGATGCGTGACGAGCGCGTTTTCGATTTCCTGGGGGTAGATGTTCACCCCACCTGAAATGATCATGAAGTTCTTGCGATCCGTGAGGAACAAATAGCCGTCTTCATCGACATGGCCGATATCGCCCAGCGTGGCCCAGCCCCGGTCATTATAGGCGCTGGCGGTTTTTTCGGGATCGTTGAGATATTCAAAGCGCGGGCCGTCGGAAAAATAAACCACGCCGGTTTCGCCGGGCGGCAATTCGTCACCGTCGTCGCCAACGATCCGGGTCTGGCCGAGAACTGCCCTGCCCACCGTTCCAGGCTTGAGCAGCCATTCCTGGCTATCGACATGCGTTATGCCGCAGGTTTCAGTCCCCGCGTAATATTCGAAAATGATCGGCCCGAACCAGTCGACCATCACCTGCTTGACGTCCACCGGGCATGGTGCGGCGGCGTGGACCACGCAGGCAAGGCTGCTGACATCAGGGCGCAACCGTTCTTCCTCCGGCAGTTTCAGCAAGCGCACGAAATGGGTGGGCACCATGGTGGCGTGAGTGACGCGATATTGCTCTACCAGGCGCAGCGTTTCGAGCGCGTCGAATTTCTCCATCACCACGACCGTTCCGCCCAGCCGATGCGCCACCAGTGCCCAGCGCAGGGGGGCGGCGTGATAAAGCGGCGAGGTGGAGAGGTAGATGGAGTTCTGGTCCATACCCCACAGGCCCGACGCCATGCCCGTCAGCGGAGTTGGGGCATCGACCGCCCCTTCGGGCAACTGCGGTCTCACCCCCTTGGGCCGCCCGGTGGTGCCCGAGGAATAAAGCATATCCGTGCCCGGGCTTTCATCTTCGACCCGCTCCGCCGGTTGTGTTCTGACCAGTGCGGACCAGTTTCCCAAACGATCCGTCTCACATGACCAGCACCAGGCGCTGAGACCGGGCAGCTCTGCCAGAGCCTCTTTTGCGAGCGTCGCATATTGGTCCGAGACCAGGAGCAGTCCGGCCCCCGAATCGCGCAGTATGTAGGCGACATCAGGTGCACTCAGGCGATTGGAGACGGAGGTTGCAAACAGGCCGGTGCGCTGCGCCGCCCAATTGGCGAAAAAGACTTCGGGACCATTGCCGAACAGGAATGCCACCACATCGCCCCGCTTCAGCCCGGCAGCGCGCATTTGCTGCGCACAGCGATTGGACTGCGTTTCAAGCTCGGCATAAGTGATGGTCAGGCCCCGCGCGGGATAGATCAGGGCTGCCTTGTCCGGCGCGCTGGCTGCGTGGTGAAACGGATGCATTGCCCTCTCCCTCCCCCGGCCTTCGTGGCGCACAGGGTTTGAAAGAAATCCTAGCCGGTCCGCGACAGGGGGACAGCCCCTTTTTCGTCGACGACGATTTTGGTGTCGAGGTCCAGCGCCTGGCCAAGCCGGTCAAGATCCTTCTCGACCCCCTTGTTGCGCAACACCGCCGCCGCGCCTGTCATCACCAGGGTCAGGCAGCCGCCTTCCACCTCAAGCCGGGTCTGCTCGAACGTTACAGGGGCGCAGGCCGCAAGCCTGCGACACAACCGCACGGCAAGTCCCCAGCTGACCGCAGCATCGAGGGCACGCGTATCTGCCAGCGCGCTGAATCCTTCGGGCAGCGGCAGCGCATTGCAACTGGCCAGCAGCGCAGTCGCCAACACTGCGCGGTCGCTGGCGTCAATCGCGATCCAGCGCTTGTGCAATGCCCAGTTCAGCGCCTGCGGCGCGCGCAAATTCGGTTCGACCTGGGTCAGCGCGAGCGCAAGGATGGTTGCACCAAGCCGGACCCGTTCGACCCGCGCGCAATCGGCCCCGATTGCCGGTGCGGCCCATTCCGCCACGCGGGCAGCCAGTTCCCACTGACCACCACGCGGCGCACAGAAGCTGGCGAGACCGCTCAGAAACGGGTCTTCCCGTCGAACTGCGGGATCAAGACGGCGGTAGAGCAACCCTTCGCGCAGCCCCCAGGATGAAAAAACCAGCCGGTCGGGCTGGAGATCGTCAATCAGCGCCAGCATCATCGCGCCCGCACCGGGCAGAACCGCAGCGCGCATCTGCGAAATGCCCGGCATGCGCGCAAAATCCTCTGGTGCACCGCGTGTCAGCTGCCGCGCCAGCTTTGCCGCACGGGTCGCCGGCAGTTCATAGCCATGCGGATCGTCCAGCAGGGGATTGCTGGTGCGCAGCGCAAACGTGGCCATGGACCGAAATGTCCCGCCAACCAGATAGAGCGGGCGACCGGTCTGACGCACCCAGCCCGCCTTGCCCAGCACCTTGTCCACCCGCGACCGGATCGCCTCGGGGCCTTCGGCATGCCACTTGGCCAGACGCAGCGAACCGAGCGGAAGGCTGACGCCCCCCTTTATTCCCTCAGGCCCGACCTCTGTCAGCTCGATACTCCCGCCGCCAAGATCAGCCACGACGCCTTCGGCCTGCGGGAAAGCTCCCAGCACGCCCAGCGCGCCGATTTCCGCTTCTTGCACTCCACTCAGCAGGCGGGGTGACAGGCCCAGCCGCGCCACGCTTGCCAGAAATTCGGGCCCGTTGCTGGCATCGCGCACGGCCGCCGTGGCGACGGTTTCGATTTCCTCAACCTCGTTCGCCTGAAGCAGTGTCGCATAACGGGCCAGTCCGGCGAGGGCGAGCTCCATGGAATCGTCGGCCAGCCGGCCCGTGTCAGCAACCTCGCGTCCCAGCCGCGCCGCCACCTTCTCGTTCCAGAGCACCGTGGGTGCCCGCGCCGAACCGCCATAGACGACCAGCCGCACCGTATTGGAACCGATATCGATGACCGCCCTGCGCGGCCCGGTTGCGCCGCCAAAGCTTTCCAGGGTGGATTCGATCACGCCCCGGTTCCGATCTCGCCCCCGCCCCGCCGCAAAGACAGGCGCGGCACCTCATCACCTGCGGCCAGCGCCGCCCCCCTCCCCGACAGCGAAGGATTGGTCATGAAATAACGGTGCACATTGAACGGCTTGGCCCCAGGCGGAGTGCGCACATAGGTGCCATCTGGCTGGAGCAGCCAGCTATGTTCCGTGTCCAGCAGGTTGGCGAGCAGCACCTGTTCCAGCACCTGATCATGCACGGTGCGGTTGCGGATCGGCACCAGCGTTTCAACGCGCCGGTCGAGATTGCGCGACATGCCATCGGCAGAGGAAATATACAGCCGCGCTCGCGGACTGGGCATCTTGTACCCGTTGGCGAAGGCCCAGATGCGGCTGTGTTCGAGGAACCGGCCAATGATCGACTTGACTGCGATATTCTCCGAGAGCCCGTCCACCCCCGGTCGCAGGCAGCAGATGCCCCGGATCACGAGGTTGATGGCAACGCCCGCCCTGCTGGCGTCGTAAAGCTTGCCGATCAGCCGGCCGTCAGTGAGCGAGTTGAGCTTGGCCCAGATCGCGGCGGGACGCTCGGCGCGGGCATTGTCGATTTCATGGTCAATGCATTCATACAGCTTGTCGCGCAGGCCCAGCGGTGAAATCGCGATGGCTTCGGTCCGGCGCGGCTCGACATAGCCGGTCACGAAATTGAACAGCCGCCCGGCATCGCGGCAAAGTACCGGATCGGCCGTGAAATAGCTGAGGTCCGTATAGATCCGCGCGGTCACCGGATGGTAATTGCCGGTCCCGAAGTGGCAGTAGGTGCGATAACCGTCTTCCTCGCGCCGGACGATCAGTGACACTTTGGCATGCGTCTTCCAGTCAACGAAGCCATAGATGACCTGCACCCCGGCGCGTTCAAGCTGGGTCGCCCAGAGCAAATTCTGTTCCTCGTCAAAGCGGGCCTTCAGCTCCACCACCGCAGTGACCGATTTGCCCGCTTCCGCCGCTTCGATCAGCGCCGCGATGATCGCCGATTGCTTGCCCGCGCGATACAGCGTCTGCTTGATCGCGACCACGTCCGGGTCTTGCGCCGCCTGCCGCACGAAATCAACCACCACCTCGAAGCTTTCATAGGGGTGGTGAATGACGATGTCCTTTTCCCGGATCGCGGAAAAACAATCCCCGTCATGTTCGAGAATACGTTCGGGATAGCGCGGGCTGAACGGCTCGAACTTCAGATCGGGCCGATCCTCATCGACGATGCAGGACAGGCCGCTTACACCCAGCAGGCCAAGCCCCTTGATGACCAGCGCATCCTGCAACCGCATCTGGTCGCGCAGCAATTGTTCGGCCAACGGATCGAAGCCTTCATCCATCTCCAGCAGGATCACCCGCCCGCGCCGCCGCCGCTGGATCGCTGTCCGGTAATATCGGACCAGATCCTCGGCATCTTCCTCCACCTCGATATCGCTGTCGCGCAGCACCCTGAACACGCCGTCACCTTCCATCCGGAAACCGGGGAAGATCAGCTGCGCATGACGGATGATGAGATTCTCGATGGAAATATAGCGTGCATCTTCACCGGGCAGACGCACCAGCCGTGCAAGTGCGCTGGGGACCAGCACCATTTCGATCAGATGCGCCTTGTCCGCCAGCCGGGTCAGGTTGAAGAGCAACCCGATCCCCTGATTGGCGATGAAGGGAAAGGGATGCGCCGGATCGATCGCCTGCGGCGTGATGATCGGCAGCACATGTTCCAGGAAATATTCCTTGAGCCAGCGCGCGCTGACCGGATCGAGCCCCTTGCCGTCGACAATCGTAATCCCCGCGCCAGCCAGCAGGGTGCGCAGACCGCTCCATGCTTCTTGCTGCGCATATTCCAGCCGTTCGACCGCAGCACGCACTTCCGCCATCTGCTGGGCCGGGGTCTTGCCGTCCAGCGCGCGCGCATCGATCTGGCGTTTGACCTGACCGGCCAGGCCCGCGACGCGGATCATCATGAATTCGTCGAGATTGCTGCCCGAGATCGAGAGAAATCGCAGCCGTTCGAGCAGCGGATAGTTTTCATTCCGCGCTTCGGCCAGCACACGTTCGTTAAACGCGATCCAGCTCAGCTCCCGGTTGAAGAAGTCCTGAGGCGCGTATGCGGACGCCTCGATATCCTCTGTGTTTGCGATGCTTCGGGGCGCATGCGCCTGCATGCTGTCCGTCTCCTGCTGGTCCATATCTGCCCGGATTTGCGTGATTCTTGATCCCGTTGGCCGGGGATAGGATGGTGCCGGGGCGCACACAAGTTTTGATTGTGGCACAGGGACAATTCCGCAGCCCAGGGTCAACCCCTCATTAACCGCGTTTGGACGGCATTATCTTATTCATCGCAAGCCATAGTCAGCGCCATGTTCCGCTAATTGGGACCAGGGGCAATGGACATGTCAGCCGCACCGAAGCCAGTCGGTGCATATACGGACGAGCGCCGCGGTGACGAGCGCATTACCAGCATCTATCGGCCAGTGCTGATAGAGGTCGGCGGGGTGATGCGCTTCTGCCTGCTGCGCAATATCTCCACCGCAGGCTTCATGGGCATGGCTTATGCCGAAATTCCCGAAGGTGCCGCGATCAGGATCGAATTCTCTGAACAAAATTGGGCGCAGGGCATCGTCAAATGGTGCGAGAACCACCGCATCGGTGTGGAATTCAGTCACGAGATCGATGTGCTCAGCGTTTTACAGGAGCTCGGCAAGCGTGTGGTAGGTGGAAAGATCAATCGCGCCCCGCGCCTGGCGATCGAGCATCCGCTGGAACTGGAAATCGCCAAACGGCGCATGGCATCGAAGATGTTCGATATCTCGCAAAAGGGCGTCAAAATTCCCGCCGGGACCCTTTCGGTCGGGGACGAGTCGCTGGTTCATATCGACGGGATGCAATCGCGCATGGCCATCGTTCGCTGGAAGAGCGGCGACCGGGCCGGGCTCAATTTCGTCAGGCCGCTGCCGTTCGACGAACTGGCCGAATGGTCGATCCGACAAGGCCCGGAATGCCAGGCCGAACTGGTCGACTGTTCACGCGTCATGCGGATTGCGAGCTAGCGCGTCCGCCCTGCGTTTTCGCAAGCGGGCTCCTCAGGAGGCGCCCTGATCCGGCGCATCCGAAATATCGATATAGCGCCGGTCATAATAGATCAGCGGCTTGGCATCCTCTCGGTGATGCGCGCCGACCAGTTCCCCGATAAAAATCGTGTGCGTCCCGAAGCGGTGGCGATCCGCGATCCGGCAGATCAGGCTGGATTGCGCCGAAGCCAGCACGGGCACACCCATTTCGTCCTGCCATTCGCCGCAGGAAAAACGCTCTTCCCCCTTCTTCATGGCGCAGGCATCGGCGACATCACGATTGGCCAGGCTGAGCACATTCACCGCGAAATGCTCCGCCGCCATCAGCGGGGCATGAATGGATGTGTCGCTGTTGACGCAAATGAGCACCGAAGGCGGGTCGAAACTGACCGAAGAGAATGCCGTCGCCACAATGGCATAGCGTTGTCCTTCGTGCCGGGTGGTAATTGCATGGACCGCAGCAGCGATGTGGCGCATCGTATACTGGAATTCATTCAGGACATTCTCGTCAGTCATGTCATCTCCCCGGCCTGGTCGACTGGCGAGTGCCAGCAACATTGATTCGTATCAATGTGATTTCATTGTGAGTGCGCGATTGCATACACATTAAAATGTGATAATGGCGAGTCATGAGCAATACCACCATTGAAAAAGTTCGCGCTTTGGTCAGCGAAGGCCAGATGTCCCGTTCCGCCCTGGCCCGCGCGGCCGGCCTGCATGCCAACACCTTGCGAGAATGCACGGACAGCGGATGGAACCCGACCGTCGAAACGCTGAACAAGCTCGAAGCCTTCCTCTCCAGCAACTCAGGCAGCCGGGTTCTCGCCTCGATCGAGGAGATAATCGAGGATGCGCGCAACGGCCGGATGTATATCCTGGTCGATGACGAAGACCGCGAGAACGAAGGCGATCTCATTATCCCCGCGCAGATGGCCACGCCGCAGGCCATCAATTTCATGGCGATGCACGGGCGCGGGCTGATCTGCCTTGCCCTGTCGCGCCAGCGAGTGGACCAGCTGGGTCTCAACCTCATGTCGCGCAACAATCGCACCCGGCATGAAACCGCCTTCACCACTTCGATTGAAGCGCGTGAAGGCGTGACCACCGGGATCAGCGCGGCAGACCGCGCGCGCACGATTTCCGTCGCCATCGACAGTTCCAAGACGCGCGACGACATTGTGACGCCCGGTCATGTCTTTCCGCTGATTGCCCGCGATGGCGGGGTGCTGGTCCGGGCTGGGCATACCGAAGCCTCGGTGGATATTTCGCGCCTTGCCGGCCTCAATCCCTCCGGTGTGATCTGCGAGATCATGAACGAGGACGGGACTATGGCGCGGATGGATGATCTGGTCCGCTTCGCGCGCATGCACGACCTCAAGATCGGCACAATCCGCGATCTGATCGCCTACCGGATGAAGCACGACCATCTGGTTCACAAGACTTCCGAAACGCAGTTTGCCAGCCAGTGGGGCGGCGAATGGAAGGCCATGTCCTATTACAACAGCGCAACCGGCGACGAAACGCTGGTGCTTTCGCACGGGCGGATCAATCCGGATGAACCGACGCTGGTACGCATGCATGCCTTCAGCATGTTCACTGACGCGCTGAACGAAGCGACCCCGCGGTCCCGGGTGCTTCAGCGCTCAATGGAAATCATCGCCGAAAAAGGCGCAGGCATTATCATGCTGCTCAGCCGCAAGGGGCCGGACCGGTTGAAGCGCAATCTCGACGCACATCGCAATGGAACCGGTACTGCAGATATGGACGAGCTGCGCGAATATGGCGTGGGCGCCCAGATCCTCGCGGAAATCGGTATCCGCGACATGATCCTGCTGACCAACTCGCATCACACGCTGGTCGCGCTGGAGGGTTATGGCCTGTCCATTGTCGGTGAGATACCGATCGATATCGCTGACGCTGACTGATTAGCCCGGAGTGACCCCATGGCCCGTTTCCTGATTGTCGAAGCCCGTTTCTACGACCACCTCAATGACATGCTGATCGCCGGCGCGCGCGCGGCGCTGGAGCAGGCCGGACATAAGGTTGAGGTACTGACCGTGCCCGGTGCGCTGGAAGTACCCGGCGCCATCGCGCTGGCCGATGAAAGCGGCCAGTACGATGGCTATGTCGCCATTGGCGTGGTCATTCGCGGCGAAACCTATCATTTCGAGATTGTTGCAGGTGAAAGTTCGCGTGGCATCATGGCACTGACCATGGATGGCGTCGCCATCGGCAACGGGATCCTCACCGTCGAGGATGAACAGCAGGCCATCGTGCGCGCTGATCCGGCGCAGAAGGACAAGGGCGGCGATGCGGCAAGGGCTGCGATCTGCCTGCTTGATCTGCGCAACCGCTTCGCCGACTGAGCCGCGCGGCAGTTCCTGATGGCAGGCAGGGGGCCAATCCACTGTGCCCCTGCCTGCTATTTCCGCGACGGTTTAGCGGGCCAGTTTGCCGAAACCGGCTTCCCCGGCATAGACTGCCGCATCGCCCAGCTCTTCCTCGATCCTGATCAGCTGGTTGTACTTGGCCAGCCGGTCCGAACGGGCGAGCGACCCGGTCTTGATCTGGCCGCAATTGGTGGCGACCGCGAGATCGGCGATGGTTGAATCCTCCGTTTCGCCGGATCGATGGCTCATTACTGCCGTATAGCCATTGCGCTGGGCGATACTGACCGCTTCCAGCGTTTCAGTAAGCGTACCGATCTGGTTGACCTTGACCAGCAGCGAATTGGCCAGCCCCTTGCCAATCCCCATGGTCAGGCGACGCGGGTTGGTCACGAACAGGTCATCGCCCACCAGCTGAACGGTGTCGCCAACCTTGTCCGTCAGCGCCTTCCAGCCATCGAAATCATCCTCGCTCATGCCATCCTCGATCGAACGGATCGGATAGCTGGCGCACAGGTCGGCCAGATAGTCGGCCATGGCTTCGGGCGAGAGCGAGAGCCCTTCCCCACTGATTTCATATTTTCCATTACGGAAAAACTCAGTGGCGGCGCAATCGAGCGCCAAAGCCACCTCGCTTCCGGGTTTGAAGCCCGCCTTTTCGATTGAGCTCATGATGAAATCGAGTGCGTCGCGCGTGCTGGCCAGATTGGGCGCAAAACCGCCTTCGTCGCCCACTGCCGTGGCGAGCCCCTTTTCATGCAGACCCTTTTTCAGCGTGTGGAAGATTTCCGCGCCCCAGCGCACTGCCTCCGCCAGCGAATCGGCGCCCACCGGCATGATCATGAATTCCTGGAAATCGATCGGGTTGTCGGCATGTTCGCCGCCATTGATGATGTTCATCATCGGCACCGGCAAGACGTGCGCCGACACGCCGCCAATATAGGCATAGAGGGGCAGGCCACGCGCATTGGCCGCAGCGCGCGCCACCGCCAGGCTGGTTCCGAGGATGGCATTGGCGCCAAGCCGCGCCTTGTTGTCCGTCCCCTCCAGTTCCAGCATGGCGAGGTCGATATCGCGCTGGTCTTCCGCATCAAGGCCGAGAATCCGCTCCGAAATCTCGCCATTCACGGCAGCAACCGCCTTGGTCACGCCCTTGCCCAGGTAACGGGCCTGGTCACCGTCGCGCAGCTCGACCGCTTCGTGCGCGCCGGTGGATGCACCAGAGGGCACTGCAGCGCGCCCAAAGCTGCCGTCTTCCAGCAGAACGTCCACTTCAACGGTCGGGTTGCCGCGGCTGTCAAGGATTTCGCGGCCGTGAATGTCAATGATTGCGGTCATGGCGGTTTAAGCTTCCTGATGGTATAAAGGATCAGTTATGCGATCGGGTGCGGCCTCCTAACTTTCGGAACCTTCGCAGGCAAGGCACGTTAGCACGCTATCATGCCCATCCTGATGGCGCCGCCCGCCGATCGCAGGCAACTGACAAGGGTAAAGGACAAGACCATGGCCGAATCGACCGCAAAACCGAAAACCACCCGCGCCAAAAAACCCAAGGCAGATCAGGCAGAAGCCGCCGCTCCCGCCGCTGGTGCGCAGGCCAAATTCGCCCGCGCGATGGAAGAAGCGCGCGCCGGGGCCGAAGCGCTGACCAAGGAAGCGCAGGAACGCGCGGGGCAGTATCGCGAACAATTCGTCGAAAAATCGAAGGAATGGCAGTCCGAAGCTGCCGCCTATGGCGAACAGGCCAAGGTGAAGGCCGGCGAACTGGCCAATGAAGGCAAATCCAAGGCGAGCGATGCCATCGCCAGCTTCGGCAAGGTGGTGGCAGACACCGCGCCCCGGATCGATGAGACGCTTGGCGAAAAATATGGCGATTATGCGCGCACTGCTGCGCGAACGATGCAGGAATCAGCGGCCAAGCTGGACGCCAAGAGCTATGAGGAACTGGGCGAGGAAGCCAAGGAATTCGTGCGCAAGAGCCCCGGCATGGCGGTTGGCCTTGCTGCGGTTGCGGGCTTCATGATTGCGCGCATGTTGCGCGGGTCCAAGGATTGACCCTTGGGTTTGATGCGACTTGATCCCCGCTCATGACCGGGCACCGGGCTGACGCAGGCAAAGACAGGATTGAGGGAGCGGACAAGGCCGATGGCCCCGCCGAGGATAATCGCTCCCTCTTTTCGGATATGGCCACGCTCCTTGCTGACGGGCGCACTTTCGCGGAAGCGGAGATTGCCTACCAGAAGGCGCGGCTTGGCTATGCCGGCAAGCGCGGATTGCGGATCGCGATTTGCGGTGCGCTCGCGCTGGTATGTGTGATCTTTGCCCTGTTTGCGTTGATAATCGGCGTAATTCTGGGCCTTGCGCCTTATCTGACGGTCTGGGGATCAAGCGCGGCGGTGGTGATTGCGCTGCTCCTGACGGCGCTGGTTTGCCTGGTCATTGCCCGGCACAATGCGCGCCGGATCAGCGCCGCTTTCAGGGATGAGCCAGAAGCATGAGCAAACTTGACGAGAAACTGGCGGAGGGCCGTGCGCTGCGCAAGGCGGCGCGGGCGGTGGTGGAGACTGACCTTGCGCTGCTGCGCAATGAGTGGGCGCCCGGTCCCCTTGCTGGCCGGGTGGCCAGTCGTACGCGGGAAAAGGGCACCGAGCTGAGCGCGCAGGCCACCGATTGGGGACGCCGGCACGGGCCGCTGCTCGCTACAGTCAGCGGTGCGCTGGCCGGTGCTGCCGGGCTGTGGTTCGCGCGCAACCCGATCCTGCGCGCCGTGCGTGAGCGCAAGGCACGGGCGACTTGCGATCCTGCGGGTGAAGAATGACGCAATCGGACGATGCACATGCCGCGCTGCAACAGCGGGTGAAAGCGGCCGAAGAGCGCAACCGGCGGCGCCTGGCGGGACAGGGCGCAACCATTGGCGAGAACGCGGCAAATGCGGTGAAGGATCATCCGTTCGCTTCGCTTGCAACAGGCGTCGCCGCCGGAATTCTGCTTGCTTCGTTGCTGCCCAAAGGCACCAGCGGGCGCCGGCGCGCGGTGGTCATGGGCCTGGTCGCCGATCTTGGCCTCAATCTCGCACGAAGTGCTCTGAAAAACTTCGGCAGCGCGCAACGCACTGGACAGGGATCAAAGCGAAAACTAGGTCGGGACAAGACCATGGCTGGTTCGACACCCCCGGACGACGCGGAATAAGCAGTCCGGCGGGCAGGCAAACCGCCGATCAATGGCGCACCATCTGGGAGGGGGCTTTCGTCACTCTGGCGGGGAGCCAATACGCAATGCAATTACTTCATCTGGTCATGGGCGGCAGGGTCAAGGATCCGCGCAGCCTCGAATTTGCCGATCTCACGCAGATCGATCTGGTCGGGGTGTTCGGCAGCTATGCCGAGGCCGAAGATGCCTGGCGCAGCAATGCGCAGCGCACCGTTGACGATGCGGAGATGAAATATGTCATCGTCCACCTGCACAAGCTGCTGGAACCGGAACTGAAGCAGGACTGAAACCGCGTCCGGGCGGCGCGCATCCTCAGATGAATTCTATTTTCTCAACTACATAGAACTTTTCGCCTGACGGCACGGTGACTTCGATCTCGTCACTCACCTTGCGACCGATCAGCGCCTTGCCGAGCGGCGAATTGTAAGAGATCCGGCCAACCTTGGCATCCGCCTCGGTCTGGCCCACGATCTGGTAACGGATCGGCTTGTCATCCTCGTCAAGCAGGGTGACGGTCGCCCCGAACACGATCCGGTCACCCGAAAGCGAGGTGGGATCGATGATCTGTGCGCGCGACACGCGATCTTCCAGGTCGGCGATCTGGGCTTCGACCTGGCCCTGGCGTTCCTTGGCGGCGTGATATTCCGCATTTTCGGAGAGGTCGCCATGCGCCCGCGCTTCCTCGATCGCCTCCACGATCTTCGGGCGCTCCTCGCGCAGGACCTTGAGGTCGGCGGTCAACCGCTCGTACCCTTCGGCCAGCATCGGCACCTTTTCCATATATCGTACCCCGTTTCCTTTGTTCACCCCCGCATCGCACTGTCAAAACGACCCCGGCCATTCCAGCCATGCTGGCGGGAAATGGCGGCACTCCGTTCGCGATGTCGGGAGGACGCTTGTGTCTAGCTGTAATAATCCTGAAGTGGGCGCACTTCAAGGTCGCTCGCCCTGACTGACGCGATTGCCCGTGCCGTGGCCACCGATGCGGCTGCGGTGGTGAAATAGGGCACCTTGCCTTCCAGCGCCGAGGCGCGGATCGACTGCGAGTCCTTCAGGCTCTGCCATCCTTCCGTCGTATTGAAGATGATCGACACTTCGCCATCGATGATCTTGTCAACGATATGCGGACGCCCTTCGGCCACCTTGTTGACCCGTTCCACGGGCAGGCCTTCCGCAGCCAGGAAGCGCTGCGTTCCGCCCGTGGCGATGACGCGGAACCCGCTGTCAATCATGTCCCTGATCGCCGGCAGGATCACCATCTTGTCCGAATCCTTGACCGATACAAACAGCAAGCCGCCCTCCGGCAGCTTCGTGCCAGCGCCAAGCTGCGCCTTCAGGAAAGCGGTCGGGAAATCACGGTCAATGCCCATCACCTCGCCGGTGGATTTCATTTCGGGCGAAAGCACCGGATCCGTCCCGGGGAAGCGGCTGAACGGGAACACCGCCTCTTTCACCGCCATGTAATCCACCTCGCGCCGGATCGGCGGCAGGTCGGCCAGCTTTTCGCCCGCCATGACCCGTGCCGCGATCTTGGCCACGGGGCTGCCCACCGCCTTGGCCACGAAGGGCACGGTGCGGCTGGCGCGCGGATTCACCTCGATCAGATAGACTTCGCCATCCTTCACCGCGAACTGGACGTTCATCAGCCCACGCACGTTAAGGCCACGCGCCAACGCCTCTGCCTGGCGCTCCATTTCCGCGACGATCCCGGCTGACAGGCTGTAAGGCGGCAGGGTGCAGGCACTGTCGCCCGAATGGACGCCCGCTTCCTCGATATGCTGCATCACCCCGGCCACGACCACCTGATCGCCATCGCACAGCGCATCGACATCGCATTCGATCGCATCGCGCAGATATTGATCGACCAGCACCGGGCTGTCGCCTGACACATTCACCGCCGTGGCGATGTAATTGTCCAGCTGAGCTTCGGAATCGACGATTTCCATCGCCCGCCCGCCCAGCACATAGGACGGGCGCAACAACACCGGATAACCGATCCGCGCGGCAACCGCCGCAGCTTCATCGCGGCTCTTGGCAATGCCGTTGGCGGGTTGCTTCAGCTTCAGCTTGTCGACCAGCTTGGCAAAGCGTTCTCGGTCTTCAGCAAGGTCAATCGCATCGGGCGAAGTGCCGAGAATCGGAATCCCCGCATCCTCCAGCGGCTGCGCCAGCTTCAACGGGGTCTGCCCGCCAAACTGCACGATTACGCCCGCCAGTTCGCCTTTCGACATTTCCACGCGCAGAATTTCCAGCACGTCTTCCGCGGTCAGCGGTTCGAAATAGAGGCGGTCAGACGTGTCGTAATCAGTCGACACCGTTTCCGGATTGCAATTGACCATGATGGTTTCAAAGCCGGCCTCGGCCAGCGCGAAACAGGCATGGACGCAGCAGTAATCGAATTCGATCCCCTGCCCGATCCGGTTCGGTCCGCCGCCCAGGATCACCACTTTCCTGCGGTCAGACGGCCATGCCTCGTCCTCAGCCTCGCCAAAGCTGGGGGCTTCGTATGTCGAATACATATAAGGCGTGATCGCCTCGAATTCAGCGGCGCAGCTGTCAATCCGCTTGAGCACCGGGAACACGCCCAGCTTGTGCCGCAATTCGCGCACTTCTTCCTCGCTGGTTGCCCCCGCCATGGCCCGCAGCGCATCATGCAGCAGGCCAGATCGTTTCGCCTGGGTTTCGCCCAGCCCGCCAGCCACGCCAACCGAACGGACCGCCAGCGTCGCCAGCCGCTTGTCGGAAAAGCCCATGGCCTTCAACCGGCGCAGTTCGGCCGCCGTTTTAGGCAGGCCATCCCGGGAAATGACCGCCTCTTCCGCGATGATCTCCTCTATATGGCGCAGGAACCATGGGTCGTAATGCGTGATCGCCTGGACCTCTTCCACGCTGAAGCCTTCGCGAAAGGCCTGGGCCACTTTCAGCAACCGGTCCGGCGCGCGCACGGACAGCGCAGCGGTGATTTCCTCCCGCTCCGCCCCTTCCAGTTCCAGCACGCGGTTGAAGCCGTCCAGCCCGGTTTCCAGCCCGCGCAGCGCCTTTTGCATGCTTTCCTTGAAGTTGCGGCCAATCGCCATCACTTCGCCCACGCTCTTCATCGCGGTCGACAGTTCCTGCTTCGCACCCTTGAATTTTTCAAAGGCGAAGCGCGGAATCTTGGTGACGACATAATCGATCGTCGGCTCGAAACTGGCAGGCGTCGCACCGGTGATCTCGTTCGTGATTTCATCCAGCGTATAGCCCACCGCCAGCTTGGCCGCGACGCGCGCAATCGGGAAGCCGGTGGCCTTGGATGCCAGCGCGGATGAGCGCGAAACGCGCGGGTTCATTTCGATCACGATCAGCCGGCCATCGGCAGGATTGACCGCGAACTGAACGTTGGAACCGCCGGTTTCCACGCCGATCTCGCGCAGCACCGCAATGCTGGCGCTGCGCATGATCTGGTATTCCTTGTCAGTCAGCGTCAGCGCCGGGGCAACGGTGATTGAATCGCCGGTATGGACGCCCATCGGATCGACGTTCTCGATCGAACAGATGATGATGCAGTTGTCGTGCCGGTCCCGCACGACTTCCATCTCATACTCTTTCCAGCCGAGCAGCGATTCCTCGATCAGCACTTCCGTGGTGGGGCTGGCGTCCAGCCCTTCGCGCACGGTCTTCTCGAATTCCGCCTTGTTATACGCGATGCCGCCGCCGGTTCCGCCCAGGGTAAAGCTGGGCCGGATGATCGAAGGCAGACCGGTGGTTTCCAGCACCTTCAGCGCCTCGTCCACGCTGTGCGCCACGCCGCTGCGCGCACTTTCGAGGCCGATCTTGTCCATCGCCTCACGGAAGCGCTGGCGGTCTTCCGCCTTGTCGATGGCGTCGGCATTGGCGCCGATCATCTGCACCCCGTATTTGTCCAGCGTGCCATCTTCGAACAGCGCCAGCGCGCAGTTAAGCGCGGTCTGCCCGCCCATGGTGGGCAGCAGCGCGTCGGGACGTTCCTTGGCGATGATCTTGGCGACGATATCGGGCGTGATCGGCTCGACATAAGTGGCGTCGGCCATGTCCGGATCGGTCATGATTGTGGCCGGGTTGGAATTGACGAGGATGACGCGATAGCCCTCCTCGCGCAGCGCCTTGATCGCCTGCGTGCCGGAATAGTCGAACTCGCAAGCCTGGCCGATGATGATCGGCCCGGCGCCAATGACGAGGATCGAGGAAATGTCAGTTCTTTTGGGCATTAGTTTTTCAGCCAATTTACCCTCTCCCCCTTGCGGGAGAGGGTCGATGCGATAGCATCGGGGTGAGGGGAAATGGATGGCGCGTGCACACAGCCTGAAAGACCGGTCACGCAGCCTGCGCCGCGATGCGACCGATGCGGAGCGCGAGCTGTGGCAGCACTTGCGCAATCGGCAACTGGCAGGCGCAAAGTTCCGCCGACAAGTGCCGATAGGGCGCTACATTGCTGACTTCCTGTGTGCTGATGCGCGGCTGATCGTCGAAGTGGACGGTGGCCAGCATTCCGATGCCACTGATGCCGCACGGACCGACTGGCTGGAAGCGCAGGGCTTTCGTGTAATTCGCTTCTGGAACCACGAAGTGCTGACGAATATTGAGGGTGTTCTGACGCGAATTGCGGAAGCGCTGACCCGATAATTCCGTGTCCCCACGCGGGAGAAGGATAGCGAGACTTGCGAGCGCGCTCGCTAGTCGAGCTTGGATGAGGGGGAGAAAACGCCCACGCCCCCTCACCCGGCTCAATCTGACGATTGAGCCACCCTCTCCCGCCATGGGGAGAGGGTTGGAGTTGGGCATTGTCAGTGCGTTTGGGCATCAGGATTTGGTCTTTTCATCAACGGCCGAAGGAAACGGCGTGGCAAAGGTCACCTTCGTATATCGGTCAACCAGCACGTCATAATCAGCCTCTTTGGCAAATTCATCATGTCGGAAGGTGCAATCCATGCGGATATCGTCCAGCTTGTCGGCCCGCCGGAAGACAATCAGGCTGTGAACGTAATGTTCGTGCGGCTTGATACGAAAGCCTACTATATCCAGTCGCCGCATCAGATCACCATAGTCGCGATTTTCGCGCTGATCGCCCATCCCGCTCGCCTTGCGCTGCTGCGCCTGTTCGGCAAAACGCCCGTCAAGATCGAACAGGCTCTCGTTGAAATCCACGCTGCGCGCGGCAAAGCGGCAATCCATCCGCCCGGCAACGGGCCACGGATCCCCCTTAAAGAGCAGCGGACGCCAGAAATTGATGACCTGAACCGTCGGACCTTGCTGCGTGTCCAGCACGGCCCCATCGAAACCGAGCGTGACCGTACCATCCAGCACGGGAATTTCTTCCCAGCGCGAAGGCAGGGGTTCTTGCGCTGACGCGCCCGAAAGCGCGCCGAACATCAGCATCGCCGCGCCGCCAAGGGCAAGGATCGAAGCGCGCCATGCGTTCACTGGCAGAGCGAGCCCACAAACTTCTCAAACAGGTAGAAGCTGTCCATCGGCCCCGGCGACGCTTCGGGATGGTACTGCACCCCGAACGCCTTCTTGCCTTTGACCGCAATCCCGCAGTTGGAGCCATCAAACAGCGAAACGTGCGTTTCTTCCACCGTATCGGGCAGGCTCGCATTATCCACCGCGAAACCGTGGTTCATGCTGGTGATCTCGACCAGCCCTTCGCTGTCATCCCAGCCCGCGCCAACGCGCTGCACCGGATGGTTCGCGCCGCGGTGGCCCTGGTGCATCTTGGAGGTTTTCGCGCCCGCGGCCAGCGCCAGCATCTGGTGGCCGAGGCAGATGCCGAACAGCGGCACATCCCGTTCCAGCAGTGCCTTGATCACCGGCACGGCATATTCGCCGGTCGCCGCCGGATCGCCCGGCCCGTTGGACAGGAATACGCCATCGGGCTTCAGCGCCAGCACATCGTCCAGCGCGGTCTGCGCCGGGACCACCGTCACCCGCGCCCCGGCCTGCACCAGATTGCGAAAGATATTGTTCTTCGCCCCGAAATCGAGCGCGACAACATGAGGCCGCCCCTCACCCGAACCCTGGGCATAACCCTTCCCCAGCGCCCAGGCGCCGCCGGTCCATTCTTCCTGCGCGCCGCGCGTCACCACCTGCGCGAGATCGAGGCCGACCAGCCCCGGCCATTCCTGCGCCTGTTTGAGCAGCGCGGAAATGTCGAATTTGCCTTGCGGATCATGCGCGATCACCGCGTTGGGGGCGCCCGACAGGCGGATGCGGCGCGTCAGCGCGCGGGTATCCACGCCCGCCAGCCCGATCTTGCCATTGGCTGCCATCCATGCCCCGAATTCGCCTTGCGCACGGAAGCTGGATGACGGGGTCACCGCTTCGCGCACGATGCAGCCCACCGCGCCTTCAACCGCGCTTTCCACATCTTCGGCATTGGTGCCGACATTGCCGATATGCGGGAAAGTGAAGGTCACGATCTGAGCGGCATAGCTGGGATCAGTCATCACTTCCTGATAACCGGTCATCGCCGTGTTGAAGCAGACTTCGCCCACCGCGCTGCCGCTGGCGCCGAATCCCTTGCCCCAGACCACGGTTCCATCGGCCAGGACGAGGACTCCCGTCGCCCCTGCGGGCTGCACGTGCGAAGATGCGGGGTCGGCCATAGGGGCGCTCCGTTAAATGAGAGTTCTGGCGATGTGCGCTAAGGCCCAACGGCTAAACGTGATGCTGCACTGCGTCAACCTATCCGAACGGAAATATATGCGCTAAACTTCATGCATCACCCGATTTGCCCCACAAACCATTGAGAGGAAAGTTTTCCCACATGCTGCGCGATTCGATCAAATCCGCCCAGATCACGGCGATGAAAGCGGGCGACAAGCCACGCCTTGCCGCCGTCCGCCTGATCCTGGCCAAGATCAAGGACCGGGACATCGAACTGCGCACGGGCAAGGCCGATGGCGACGATGACGCGCTGGTGATCGACGTGCTGCAAAAGATGGCGAAGCAGCGCCGCGAATCCATCACCATGTATGAAGAAGGCGGGCGCCAGGAACTGGCCGAGCAGGAACAGTCCGAACTCGCCGTGATCGAAAGCTTCCTGCCCGCGCAGTTGAGCGAGGCGGAAACGCTGGCCGTCATCGCCGCGATCAAGGCGGAACTGGGCGCGGACAGCGTCAAGGACATGGGCAAGGTCATGGCCGAACTCAAAGCGCGCCATGGCACGGTGCTGGACATGAGCAAGGCGAGCGGACTGGTAAAGGCCAGCTTCGGCTGAACGCGGCGCGGGCAGGTGTCGCTATCCCCCCAATGGCTGGATGAGCTGCGCAGCCAGATCACGCTGTCAGGCGTGATCTCGCGCACCACCCGGCTGCAGAAGGCGGGACACGAATGGAAGGCCTGCTGCCCGTTCCATGACGAAAAATCGCCCAGCTTCACGGTCAATGACCAGAAGGGATTCTATCATTGCTTCGGCTGCGGGGCGCACGGCGACGCCATCCGCTGGATGACGGATCAGCGTGGTCTTGGGTTCATGGATGCGGTCAAGGAACTGGCGGCAGAAGCAGGCATGGAACTGCCCGCGCCCGATCCGCGCGCGGCGCGGGCGGCGGAACAGCGCGCCAGCCTGCATGATGTCACCGCCGCCGCGCAGGAGTGGTTTCGCGCAACGCTGCAATCCCCGGACGGGGCGCATGCGCGCGACTATCTGCAATCCCGCGGTTTTCCCGCCGCAATCGTCGCGGAATTCGGCTTCGGCTTCGCTCCCGACAACCGCCAGGCCCTGTCCCGCGCGCTGGCCGGCTTTGACGAGGCGATGCTGATCGAGGCAGGCCTGCGGATCACCGTCGAAGGCAAGGAGCCTTATGACCGGTTCCGCAACCGCCTGATGCTGCCCATTCAGGACGTACGTGGACGGGTGATCGCCTTTGGCGGGCGGATCCTGGATGCGGGCAAGAGCGATGCCCCCAAATATCTCAATTCGCCCGACACCCCGCTCTTCGACAAGGGGCGCACGCTTTACAACCTGCACCGGGCCGGGCCTGCTTCGCGCAAGAGCGGGCGGATAGTCGTGGTCGAAGGCTATATGGATGTCGTGGCGCTGGCCGCCGCCGGTATTGCCGATGCGGTTGCCCCGCTTGGCACCGCGCTGACCGAACGGCAGCTTGAACTGCTGTGGCGGGTCACCGATGTGCCGGTGCTGTGTTTCGATGGCGACGCCGCGGGCCAGCGCGCTGCCATGCGCGCGATCGGACGGGCCTTGCCAATGCTGGCGCCGGGACGTTCGCTTGCCATCGTCAACCTTCCGGCCGGGCTCGATCCGGATGACCTCATTCGCGAACGCGGCGCGGCGGAAATGGAACGCCTGCTCGCCAGCCCGAAAAGCCTGCTCAACCTGTTGTGGGATTTCGAGCTGAGCGCCCGCGCGCTGGAAACGCCCGAAGACAAGGCGGGGTTGAAGGCGCGGCTGCTGGAGCATGTCGAAACGATCGCCGATCCCGACATCAAGGCGTTGTACCGGCGCGAACTGCTGGACCGCTTTTCAGCCTTCGCCTTCCCGCGCAAGGAATTCACGCCGCAACCCGCCCGCACAGGCCAGCGCGGCGGATTTCGCAAGCCTGCTGCCCTGCCCGTCATTTCCGGCGAGGTGGTGGCAAGGCTGCGCAAGCTGGTCTCAGACCGGGGGCGCGACACGCTGACCGCCGGTGTCATCGCCGGGCTGGTGCGCTTTCCTGACCAGATCCAGCGCCACGCCGAAGCGCTGCTTTGCGTCAGCACGGCCCAGCCGCACCTGTCCGGCGCAGTCGATGCACTGCTGGACGCCGCCGAAGCGCTTGAATCCGGTGCCGAACTGCCCATATGGCCGGAAGGATCGGGGGCAATGGCCGGGCGGAGCCTTCCGTTCAGCTTCCTTGCCCCGGATGCAGAGGAAACGGATGCAAGATCGGCGCTGGCCAATGCCGTCGGCCTGTTGATCGAACGTCCGGCTCTGGAAGCGGCGGTGGCCCGGGCCACCGAGCGTTTCGAGAGCGATCCGGAAGGAGCTTTTGCAGAGCAGCAGCGGCTGCTCAAACGAAAGCTGGAATTTGAGGCGCGACTCGGGCAAATGGCCCAGCAGCGCGCCGCAGGGCCGGACAGTGCAATGGCGCAAATGCCCGCTTCGGACGAAGCGGACGAACAGAAAATGGATTGAACAGTTACATGGCGTCAAACGACGATAGCACCAAGACCGACGATGCTCCGCTGATCGACCTCAACGAAGCGTCGATCAAGAAGCTGATCGCCAAGGCGAAACGCCGTGGCTACGTCACGGTCGATGAACTGAACGAAGCGCTGCCGCAGGACCAGATGTCGTCCGAGCAGATCGAGGACATCATGTCCGCCATTTCCGAAATGGGCGTCAATATCGTAGAAAACGACGAAGACGCGCAGGAGGATGGCGATTCGAGCGTTGACGAGATTGACAGCAACGACAGCGATGACGCCGATGACAGCGGCCATGTGTCCGAAGCGCCCAAGAAGAAGGAAACGATTGAGCGCACTGACGATCCGGTGCGCATGTATCTGCGCGAAATGGGCGCGGTCGAACTGCTCAGCCGCGAAGGCGAAATCGCCATCGCCAAGCGGATCGAGGCGGGCCGCGACACGATGATCATGGGCCTGTGCGAAAGCCCGATCACTTTCCACGCCATCATCCAGTGGTCCGAAGCGCTGAACGCTGAAGAAATGCAGCTGCGCGAGATCCTCGATCTTGACGCCATGCTTTCCAAGGAACCCGCGCCCGATAACCTCGACGAGGACGGCGACGAAGATGACGGCGAAATCAGCGAAAAGACCGCTGGCCCTTCCTACAAGGAGGAAGAAGACGTCGAAGAGGAAGAATCCGCTGACGAGGATGAGGACGGAGAAGAAGGCTCCTCCCGCCGTCGTGAAGAGGATGACGATGACGACAACACGCTGAGCCTGGCCCAGATGGAAGCCGCGCTCAAGCCGGATGCGCTCGAACGCTTCGCCCGGATCACCTCGCTGTTCAGGAAGTTCGAGAAGATTCAGGCCGAACGGCTCGAAGCGCTGGGCATGGGCGGCGAATTTCCCGCGGCCAAGGAAAAGAAATACAACCAGCTGCGCGAAGAACTGACCGCAGAGGTCGAAAGCGTCCAGTTTCATGCGACCAAGATCGAATTCCTGGTCGACAATCTCTATGCTTTCAATCGCCGCCTGACCGCGCTGGGCGGGCAGATGCTGCGGCTGGCCGAACGCCACAAGGTGAAACGCAAGGATTTCCTCGATTCCTATGTCGGCAACGAGCTGGACGATAGCTGGCTCGTCGATATGGCGAAGAAGGACAAGAAATGGGCCGCCTTCGCTGAAAAGGAAGCGGACCCGGTGGAACGCATCCGCGCCGAAATCGCCGATATTGCCGCCGCCACGGGGATGAGCCTGCCCGAATTCCGCCGCATCGTGAACATGGTGCAAAAGGCGGAACGCGAAGCGCGCATCGCCAAGAAGGAAATGGTCGAAGCCAACCTGCGGCTGGTGATTTCCATCGCCAAGAAATACACCAATCGCGGCCTGCAATTCCTCGATCTCATTCAGGAAGGCAACATCGGGCTGATGAAGGCGGTCGACAAGTTCGAATACCGCCGGGGCTACAAGTTCAGCACTTACGCGACCTGGTGGATCCGCCAGGCGATCACCCGCAGCATTGCCGATCAGGCCCGCACCATCCGCATCCCGGTGCACATGATCGAAACGATCAACAAGCTGGTTCGCACCAGCCGCCAGTTCCTGCACGAACAGGGCCGCGAACCGACTCCTGAAGAAATGGCCGAACGGCTTTCCATGCCGCTCGAAAAGGTCCGCAAGGTGATGAAGATCGCCAAGGAACCGATCAGCCTCGAAACGCCGATCGGCGACGAGGAGGATTCGCACCTCGGCGATTTCATTGAGGACAAGAACGCGATCATCCCGGTGGATGCGGCGATTCAGGCGAACCTCAAGGAAACTGTCACCCGCGTGCTTGCCTCCCTCACCCCGCGCGAGGAACGCGTGCTGCGCATGCGTTTTGGCATCGGTATGAACACCGATCACACACTGGAGGAAGTGGGCCAGCAGTTCAGCGTGACGCGCGAACGCATCCGCCAGATCGAGGCGAAGGCGCTGCGCAAGCTCAAGCACCCCAGCCGGTCACGCAAGATGCGCAGTTTTCTGGATCAATGAGTTAGAAAAACCCCGCTTCGGCGGGGTTTTTTTGTTGGGTGCTCATGGGAATTCCGCGCGACCGAGGAGCAGGCCTAGGTAAAAGCAAGCCAACGAGAATACCCACACGATGATATATCCAGGCAAGTATATCAGATGCCCAAACACAAAAATTCCAAAGAACTCTAGAGGTGAAAATACGCTCGCACCAACAATCATCTTAATTGTTAACAGGGCTGGTGGCGCAATGAAAATTAATGAAATTATCACGTAGCGACGATTAGCTACGACATATCTTCCAGACAGTAGCGCCAAAATTCCACTTACAGCCGCGGCATAAAATGTGAGGAGAAAATATCCATCTTCATCGAATCCGAAAAACATCAACGCCCCCTTTTCTTATGTCACCCCGGGCTCGACCCGGGGTCCCGCTTGTTCTCGCCGGTCACCACGTCACACAAGCTGGTCGTAAAGATCCAGCCAGTCCGGATTGCCCTTCTCGATCAACGCGAACTTCCATTCACGCCGCCATCGCTTCACGCGCTTTTCATGCGTGATACAGTCCTCGATCATGTCACCCTGCTCAGCCCAGACAAGGCGATGAAGTTTGTAGCGAGCGCAAAAATCGGATCCTTTTCCAGCGCGATGCTGAAATATTCGCTGAGGAAGATCGGCTGTTACGCCGACATACATCGTGCCGCGATAACGGTCGGCCATGATGTAGACCCAGCCGCCGCAGTTCGTTCTATCCATCGAGTGACTTGGATAGAAGCGGGACCTCGGGTCAAGCCCGAGGTGACGGGCTGCAACGGGACTATCCCTTTATACATGATTACGCACTTGTCCCGGGACACTGCTTGGTGCCCGGCGTGAAATCGCCACCCCCGGCACTGGCATTGCAAGCCAGTTGCGACTAAGGGGGTGCCCACGCGATTCTTCCAATCCTCACGGGCTACCCCATGCGCATCGCCATTGCTTCCGACCACGCCGCTGTCGACCTCAAGGCCGAATTGCGCGAGTATCTGATCGGCCTCGGTCACGAGGTTGCCGACCTTGGCCCGGAAACCGCTGATCGCGTCGACTATCCTGACTATGGCTACAAGCTGGCCAGCGTCGTCGCTGATGGCACAGCCGATTATGGCGTCGCGCTGTGCGGGTCGGGCATCGGCATTTCCATCGCCGTCAACCGCAACCCGGCCTGCCGCTGCGCACTGGTGTCAGAACCGCTGTCCGCCGCCCTCGCGCGCGAACACAACAACGCCAACTGCATCGCCATGGGCGCGCGCCTGACCGGGCCCGATATGGCCAAGGCCTGCCTTGACGCCTTTCTTTCAACTGACTTCGGCGGAGGGCGCCATGGCCCCCGCGTAGACAAGCTGTCCAACCCCGCCACCGGGAACTGATCCGATGACCACTGACACGATGAACCGCTTCTGGAACGACACGCTGGCCCAGGCCGACCCCGAAGTGGCGGCAGCCGTCGCCAGCGAACTCAAGCGCCAGCGCAACAAGATCGAACTGATCGCAAGCGAAAATATCGCATCGCGCGCGGTGCTGGAGGCGACCGGATCGGTTTTCACCAACAAATATGCCGAAGGCTATCCGGGCAAGCGCTATTACGGCGGCTGTGATTATGCCGATGTGGTCGAAACGCTGGCGATTGAGCGCGCCAAGCAGCTGTTCGGCTGCGCCTTCGCCAATGTACAGCCCAATTCGGGCAGCCAGATGAACCAGGCGGTATTCCTCGCCCTGTTGCAGCCGGGCGATACGTTCATGGGGCTGGATCTCAATTCGGGCGGGCACCTGACGCACGGTTCACCCGTGAACATGAGCGGCAAATGGTTCAACCCCGTACCCTATGGCGTGCGGCAGGACGACCAGCTGATCGACATGGACGAAGTTGCGCGCATCGCCCGCGAATGCCAGCCCAAGCTGATCATCGCTGGCGGCACTGCCTATTCGCGCATCTGGGACTTTCCGCGCTTCCGCGAAATCGCGGACGAGGTGGGCGCATACCTTCTGGTCGACATGTCGCATTTCTCGGGCCTGGTCGCGAGCGGCGCGCACCCCAGCCCCTTCCCGCATGCGCATGTCGTCACCAGCACCACCCACAAGAGCCTGCGCGGCCCGCGTTCGGGCATCATCCTGACCAATGACGAAGATCTGGCCAAGAAATTCAATTCCGCCGTATTCCCCGGCCTGCAGGGCGGCCCGCTGGTGCATGTCATCGCCGCCAAGGCGGTGGCCTTTGGCGAGGCGCTGCGCCCCGAATTCCGCGATTACGCCGCACGGATCGTGGCCAACGCCCGCGCGCTTGCCGCCAGCCTTGAGGAATCGGGCCTGCGCATCGTTTCAGGCGGCACCGACAATCACCTGATGCTGGTGGATCTGACGGCCAAGGACGTGACCGGCAAGGCTGCGGAAAAGGGCCTCGATCGCGCCTGGCTGACCTGTAACAAGAACGGCATCCCCTTCGACACGCGCAGCCCCTTCGTCACCTCGGGCATTCGCCTTGGCACGCCGGCGGGCACGACGCGCGGCTTTGGCGTCGATGAATTCAAGATTGTCGGCCAGCTCATCACCGAAGTGGTCAACGGCCTTTCGAAGAATGGCGATGAAGGCGATGCACAGGTGGAAGAAAAGGTTCGCAGCCGGGTCGAGGAACTCTGCGCCGCCTTCCCCGTCTATCCCGGCATGTGAGGGCTGATCGTTGCGCTGCCCGTTCTGTGCCCATGATGACAGCCAGGTAAAGGATTCGAGGCCGACGGAAGACAACACCGCAATCCGCCGCCGCCGCCAGTGCAACAGTTGCGGCGCCCGCTTCACCACGTTCGAGCGGGTACAGCTGCGAGATATAACCGTTCTGAAAAGCGGCGGACCCGATGGCGAGGAACGGCGCGAAGCGTTTGACCGCTCGAAGATCGAACAGTCGGTCGCGCTGGCATGCCGCAAGCGCGGCATTGCGCAGGAACGGCTGGACCAGCTGGTCTCCGGCATTCAGCGCCAGATCGAAACGCTGGGCGAAAGTGAAGTCGATTCCAAACAGATCGGTGAAATGGTGATGGACGGCCTGCGCCAGCTGGACAGTGTGGCCTATATCCGCTTCGCCTCGGTCTATCGTGATTTTTCCGAAGCCCGCGATTTTCAGGAATTCGCCAGCAGCGTGCGCGACATGGGCGATACATGAACGTAACCGCGCCGCAAAAGCCCGTCATCGTCCTAGTTCGACCGCAACTGGGCGAAAATATCGGCAAGGCGGCGCGGGCGATGCTCAATTTCGGGATCACTGAAATGCGGCTGGTCGCACCGCGCGATGGCTGGCCCAACCCCGCCGTCGGCCCTGCTGCATCAGGCGCGGACATCGTGCTCGAACGCGCAAGGACATTTGCGAGCGTGGCCGAGGCGGTGGCCGATTGCGAACATGTCCACGCCACGACCGTGCGCAAGCGCGGGGTCACCAAGCCGGTGCTGACACCTGAACAGGCGGCACGCGACATGGTGACGCTGGAAGGACGCCACGCCATCCTGTTCGGTCCTGAACGATCGGGCCTGGAAACGGACGATGTGGCGCTGGCCCGCAATATCGTTACCGTGCCGGTCAACCCCGGCTTTGCCTCACTCAACCTTGCCCAGGCGGTGATCCTGTGCGCCTATGAATGGTCGAAGCACCAGATGCTGGCCCAGCCCACGCGGGAAGAGGAACTGCCCCCCGCCCCGCAGGCGGAGCTGGAAGGGCTGATCGGCCATTTCATGCAATTGCTGGAACCGCGTGGCTATTTCCTGCCGGAAAGCCGCGCCGATGCCACCCGGCGCACCTTGCGCAACATGTTGACCAAGCCGGGCTGGAACCATCTGGAAGTGCGCACCATGCGCGGAGTGCTGAGCGCGCTCGAGCGCGACCGGCGGGATTGATCTCAGCCTTTGAGCCGGTCCCATTCCGTCAGTTCATAAGCGATCGAGGCTTCGACCAGATCGCCCCAGATCGCGCCCAACGCAGTGGCGGGCAGCCCCCGTTCCTGCGCCATGCTGCGGACCGCTTCGACCACTTCGGCCTTGCGCGCTTCGTCGCGCACGCTTTCCCTGTCCGGCTTGATCCGGGCGGCGGCGCGCATATACGCAAAGCGCCTTACAAGCAGATCGACCAGCGCGGCATCCGTGGCATCCACGCCCGCGCGGACCTCATCCATCGTCTGGCAGGCATCGGCAGGGGGCGGATCGTCCTTCATGCGCGGCTCATTGGCGAGGATGAGCCGCCGTGTCGAGGGGCAATCTGCCTTGACCACAGGCGAAATCATGCTAGGGCGCGCGCTCGCAATTGGCTCCGCACCCCGGTGAAGCGGTGGCCGCGTCCGGCAACAGGCCGGGCGGTGCGATTCCGGGCTTGAGGCGCGGCCAGGGTGGCCGGGCCATGCAAATTGGAGATGACGCATGTCAAAGCGCAAAAGCGCCAAGTACAAACTTGACCGCCGCATGGGCGAAAACATCTGGGGCCGCCCGAAGAGCTCCGTCAATCGCCGTTCCTATGGCCCCGGCCAGCACGGGCAGCGCCGCAAGAGCAAGCTGTCCGACTATGGCATTCAGCTGCGCGCCAAGCAGAAGCTGAAGGGTTACTACGGCGATGTGACCGAAAAGCAGTTCAAGCGCACCTATCAGGAAGCTTCGCGGATGAAGGGCGATGCCGGCCAGAACCTGATCGGCCTGCTCGAACAGCGGCTGGACATGGTCGTCTATCGCGCCAAATTCGCGCCCACGATCTTCGCCGCGCGCCAGGTTGTCAGCCACGGTCATATTCGGGTCAACGGCGTGAAGTGCAACATTGCCAGCCGCCGCGTGCTGCCCGGCGATGTCGTCAGCCTGGGCAACAAGGCCAAGGAAATGGCACTGGTGATCGAGGCGCAGAGCCTGCCCGAACGCGACATACCCGATTATGTCGCACCCGATGGCACGGACAAGGTCACTTTCGTGCGCGTCCCCAAGCTGGACGAAGTGCCCTATCCGGTAACGATGGAACCGAACCTGGTCGTCGAATTCTATTCGCGCTGATCGGATTGCCGGTTACGGATTTCGAAAGGGCGGTCCGGCGGGGCCGCCCTTCTCGATTCAGGATGCGCTGTAATCCCGCCGGAACTCCGCCGCCCAAGCCGCAAAGCGCCCTTCCCCGATCGCATCGCGCATCGCCTGCATCAGTTGCTGGTAGAAGGAGAGATTATGCTCCGTCATCAGCATCGCACCCAGAATCTCGCCCGAACGGATCAGGTGATGAATATAGGCCCGGCTGTAACTGGCACAGGTGGGGCACGTGCAGCGTTCGTCCAGCGGCGCCTGATCTTCCGCGAATTTCGCATTGCGCAGGTTGATCGGACCGTTCCAGGTAAAGGCCTGACCGTTACGGCCGGAACGGGTGGGCAGCACGCAATCGAACATGTCCACGCCCCGTTCCACTGCGCCCACCAGATCGTCAGGCTTGCCGACACCCATCAGGTAACGCGGCCGATCCTGCGGCAGCTGATCGGGCGCGAAATCCAGCGTGGCGAACATCGCCCCCTGCCCTTCCCCCACGGCCAGGCCGCCGATCGCATAACCGTCAAAGCCAATGGCCGTCAGCGCCTCTGCCGACTGGCGGCGCAGTTCCTCGTCCAGCGCGCCCTGCTGGATACCAAACAGGGCGGCGCGGGCGGCGTGATCTCCCCCGCTGTCATAGCCTTCGCGGCTGCGCCGTGCCCAGCGCATCGACATCTCCATTGACCGGGCGATGGTATCGCGCGGTTCATCGGCGCGCGGACATTCGTCAAAGGCCATGACGATATCGGAGCCAAGCAGGCGCTGGATCTCCATTGACCGTTCGGGAGTGAGCATATGTTTCGACCCGTCAAGATGGCTGGAAAAGGCCACGCCATCCTCACTGATCTTGCGCAGCGCCGAAAGGCTCATCACCTGGTAACCGCCGCTGTCCGTCAGAATCGGCCGGTCCCAGTTCATGAAGCGGTGCAACCCGCCCAGCCGCGCCACCCGTTCCGCCCCCGGGCGCAGCATCAGGTGATAGGTGTTGCCCAGAATGATGTCCGCGCCCGTCGCCCTTACGCTTTCGGGCTTCATCGCCTTGACGGTGGCGGCGGTACCCACCGGCATGAAGGCAGGCGTGCGGATTTCGCCGCGCTGCATGGTGATACGCCCCTTGCGGGCCTTGCCATCGCGGGCTTCAACGGTGAAAGCAAAACGGGTCATGTCCAGCGGCGCATAAGCATATCGGCGCGTTGCGGCAATCAGGAGCTGTCGTGGAAATCGAACCGTGGCTGTATGCCGCCCTTACCGCCACCGGCGTACTGACCGGTTTCATCGATGCCATCGCGGGCGGCGGCGGGCTGATCATGATGCCGGCCCTGCTTTCAGCGGGCCTGCCGCCGCATCTGGCGCTGGGCACGAACAAGCTGCAATCGGCCATGGGCACGGGCATGTCAGCGCGCACCTATCGCGCCAATGGCCAGTACCGGATCACCGGCAACCGGCTGACGGTGCTGATCGTCTTCACCGCCTCGGCCTGCGGAGCATTGGTGGTGCAGGCCATCGATCCGGCGGTGCTGGCCCCGATCATCGCGGTGTTGCTGGTGGTGCTGGCACTCTATGTGCTGCTGTCGCACCGCATGGATGACAGTGATCGCCATGAACGGCTTTCTCCGCGCGGCTATATGCCGGTCGGCGGTGCCATCGGATTTTATGACGGCTTCTTCGGACCCGGCACCGGCAGCTTCCTGACTACCTCGCTCGTCGGTCTGCGCGGGCTTGGGCTGACGCGCGCAGCCGGGCTGGCCAAGCTGTTCAATTTCACCAGCAATGCCGCGGCGCTGATCATGTTTGCGCTGGGCGGCCAGGTGATCTGGCTGCTGGGCCTGTGCATCGGGATCGGCAGCATGACCGGCAGCTTCCTGGGATCGCACAGCGCGTTGCGCTTTGGCGCGCGGCTGATCCGCCCGCTGCTGGTGGTCAGTTCGCTGGCGCTTACCGCGCGGCTGCTGTGGAACTATTTCGGCAGTTAGCTGCGCAGCTTCCAGCCAGTGCGGAATATCCAGGCGACGATGCCGATGCAGACCGCAAGGAACAGCGCGGTCAGCCCCAGCGAGACGCCAATCGACACGTCCGATTTTCCATAGAAGCACCAGCGCAGCCCGTTGACCAGATAGACAATGGGATTGACCAGCGCGATGGAGCGCCAGGGTTCGGGAAGCATGTCGATCGAATAGAATGTGCCGCCCAGGAAGGTCAGCGGGGTCAGCACCAGCAGGGGAATGATCTGCAACCGTTCAAACCCGTCAGCCCAGATCCCCAGGATGAAGCCGAACAGGGCAAATGCCGCCGCGACCAGCATGATGAAGCCGACCGCCAGGATCGGGTGCGCCAGCGAATAATCGACGAAAAAGCGCGCGGTGACCATGATGATCGCCGAGATGATGAGGGATTTGGTCGCGGCCGCGCCGACAAATCCGATCAGCGTTTCGGCCACCCCGACCGGCGCTGACAGCAATTCGTAAATCGAACCGGTGAAACGCGGCATGTAGATGCCGAAGCTGGCGTTCGTCGTGGTTTCGCTAAGCAGGGTCAGGATCAGCAGGCCGGGAACGATGAAAGCGGCATAGGAAATCCCGTCCACTTCATTGATCCGCCCGCCGATGGCCGCCCCGAAGACGATGAAATACAGCGATGTGGTGAGCACCGGCGACAGGATCGTCTGGAAGAATGTGCGCCAGGCACGCGACAATTCCTGATTGTAGATGGCCCAGGCGCCGCGCCAGTTAAAGGACACAACCCCGCTCATCCGCCATTCTCCACCAGGTCGACGAAGATATCTTCCAGCGTGGATTCGTGAATATCCAGTGCCGAAAAGCGGATGCCGCGGGCCACTAGCGCCTGCACCAGTTCGGCCAGTTCCCCATCCGCATCCGCGCCGGACCCGCGATAGCAGAGCGAACGCCCCGCCTCGCCCAGGCTGAGCGACAGCCCCGGCAGGTCGGGCGGCAGCGCGTGCAGCGGTTCGGACAGGGTAAAGACCGCTTCCTTGCTGCCCATGCGGGCCATCAGCGTGTCCTTGTCCTCGACCAGCAGGATGCGCCCCTTGTCAATCACGCCGACGCGGTCTGCCATCTCTTCCGCCTCTTCGATGTAATGCGTGGTCAGAATGATGGTGGTGCCCTGCTCGCGCAACCCGCCGATCAGGCGCCACATGTCGCGCCGCAGTTCCACATCGACCCCGGCGGTGGGTTCATCAAGAAAGATCAGTTCGGGATCATGCGCCAGCGCCTTGGCGATCAGCACCCGGCGCTTCATCCCGCCCGAAAGCATGCGGATCTGCGCATCGCGCTTGTCCCACAGCGAGAGCGAGCGCAAGATTGACTCGATCTTGCGCGGATCAGGAGCCAGCCCGGCCAGCCCGCGCGAAAAACGCACTGACCGTTCGACGCTTTCGAAAATGTCGAAGCCCAGTTCCTGCGGCACCAGGCCGATCCGTGCCCGTGCCCGCCGCCAGTCGCGCGCCATGTCCAGCCCGAAAGCGCGAATGCTGCCCCCCGTCGGGCGGAGCATCCCGCAGACTGCGCCGATCAGCGTTGTCTTGCCCGCCCCGTTCGGCCCCAGCAGGGCGAAGATTTCGCCCCGGCGCACGTCCAGATCGACCGCGTCCAGCGCAGTCAGCCCCCCGGGATAGGTCTTGGTGAGTCCCTGAATCTCGAGAATCGATTCCATCGCTCCCAATCTGGTGATGTTGCGCCCGGATACAAGGTCATTGCGATCATCTGTTTGCCGCAAATCCTGTCGTTACTATCTGAATTTCAGCAAGAATAACGGTTCATTAATTTGCCGTTCAGCTTCCTGCGCGCGTTTTCCGCCACGCGCCGGCGAATGATCGCTTCTGTGCGCCTCGACATGGGGAGGTTTTGATGAACAAGATTCGTATTCTTGGCCTGATTGCTGCGTCAGTTGCCTACACCGCCTCGCCGGTCGCGGGCATGGCTCAGGAAGTAAGCGACGGGGCCGTCGACGAAGTAACGGTTGATGACGGCTCGGCCGAACTGGCCGATGACAGCGGCATGACCGATGGCGAAGAAGTGGCGATCGACGAAGAAGTGATCGATCCCTCGCCGCTGGAAGACGGCATCGACAATCCGGAAATCATGTACATGGCGGGTGGCGCGAATTTTCGTGGCGAAGACGAAGCGGACATGATCGCGGACCGGACCGCCGAGCGCGTACTGGACCGTGTCGAAATGACGTCCAGCACCAACTGATCCGAACTTCAGTCAAGGCGCGCATGTCGCCAGACAAGCTGTATTGAAGCGCAAAGGGCAGCATGGCTGCCCTTTGTCGTTGGAGACGCCATGAGAACCTTCGCGGCGCGCGCCCTGATGGGCACCGCATCATTATGTGCGATCACGCTGGCCCAGCCCGCATCGGCCAGTGACAAGCCGCCCTTTTCGCTAACGCTCGCTCTGGGCGCGCAATATGACAGCAACGTCGCAGTGGACGAAGCCGAAATCAATGCGCGCAAGGGAGACGTGGCTGCGCTTGCCCAGGTCTCTGCCGACTACAAGCTGAACGACAGCAAAACACTGTTGTTGCACGCGGGCTATGACTTCGACCAGACATCATACGCCGATCTCGGCGATTATGACTTGCAGGTCCATCGCCTGTCCTTGGGCGCCTCGCTGGAAAGCGGGAAAACCTCCTTCGGTGGCGATTATTCATTCAGCCATGTGCTGCTCGGTGGCGATGGCTATCTGGATATGCATATGCTCTCGCCATCGATCACCATATTCGCGGGTGACAAGCTGCTCTTGCGGGCAAGCTACATCTATCTGGACAAGGCCTTCCTCGATTCTGACCGTCTGGATGCTCACACCCATATCGGCAGCGTCGATGCCTATCGCTATTTCGCCGGACGCAAGGCCTATGTCACCGTCGGCCTGCGCTACGACAATGAGGACGCACATGCACCAGAACTCGATTACCAGGGCTTTCAGGCCAGCGCCCGCGCGCAGTTTCCGGTCAGCCTTGCGGGAATTAAGGCCAAGGCCCGCCTCAGCTACAGCTATGCCGAGCGCGATTATCGCCATGTGACGCCATCGATCGGCGAAAAGCGCGATGAAAGCCGCCATACGGTAAGCGCTTCGCTTGATGTTCCCCTCGGCGGGGCGTTATCCTTCAAACCTCAGCTGCGCTACATGGACCGCAATTCAAACCTGCCATCGGCTGATTATGACGAGTATGTCGTCACCTCGACGCTAAGCTACAAGCTTTAGGGAATCAGCAGGCTGGAATCGCCATAGCTGTAGAAGCGATAACCCTGCGCGATGGCATGAGCATAGGCTGCCTGCATCCGTTCCAGCCCCATCAGCGCGGAAACCAGCATGAACAGGGTTGATTTCGGCAGGTGAAAATTGGTCATCAGCCCGTCAATCGCGCGAAAGCGATAACCGGGGGTGATGAAGATGGACGTATCGCCAGCAAAGGGCCGGATAATACCATCTTCGCCCGTCGCGCTTTCCAGCAGGCGCAGCGAAGTGGTGCCGACCGCGATCAACCGTCCGCCTGCCGCGCGCACTGCGTTCAGACGCGCCGCCGTCTCAGTTTCGATCCGGCCCCACTCGGCATGCATCGCGTGATCCCGCGTGTCATCCGCCTTGACCGGCAGGAAAGTCCCCGCCCCGACGTGCAGCGTCAGCGTTTCACGCCGCACTCCCGCCGCGTCCAGTTCGGCCAGCAGGCGATCCGTGAAATGCAGCGCTGCGGTGGGTGCCGCAACCGCGCCATCTTCACGCGCGAAGATCGTCTGGTAATCGGCGCGATCCGCTTCGTCGGTGGGCCGTTTGCCGGCAATATAGGGCGGCAGCGGCATGGTTCCCGCCCGTTCCAGCAGCACTTCGACCGGCTCATCCCCGGCGAAGGCCAGGGTCCAGCTGCCATCGGCATGGCGGGCCTGCGCGATGGCGCTGACGCCTGCAGGGAAGTCAATGACATCACCGGACCGCAGGCGCTTGCCGTTGCGCACGAAGGCCTGCCAGCAACGCAGGTCGATCCGCTTGTGCAGTGTCGCACCGATCCGTGCCTCACCGCGCCTGCCCTCAAGCTCGGCCGGGATCACCCTGGTATCATTGAACACCAGCACGTCGCCTGATCGCAACAGACCGGGCAGGTCTGATACGGTGTGGTCGATCATGGGCCGGTCGCCCGGCACCACCAGCATTCTTGCGGCATCGCGCGGCTTCGCGGGACGGAGCGCTATCCGTTCCGGCGGGAGTTCAAAGTCGAAAAGATCAACGCGCATGCCGCCCCATTAGGAAGGCACAGGCGCAATGCAAGCATGCGATCAGTTTGCGGCCGCGCCGGCAACGATCTGTTCGCCCACCGGATCTGCCGCAGGCATCACGGACGGGGGCGGCACATTGTCGGCGGCAATGCTTGCCTGGACGACCCTGGTCGGGTCAGCAGGCGGTTCGCCGCGATGAATCGCGTCCACTGCCGCCATGTTCGCGATCACCCGCCCGAAATTGGTATATTTCCGGTCCAGCGCGAACTTGGGATAGAACACGATGAAGAACTGGCTGTTCGCGCTGTTTTCCGCCCGCGCGCGAGCCATGGAGACGGTGCCGCGCACATGCGGGACATCATTGAATTCCGGTTCGAGATCGCCAAGCAGCGAACCGCCCCGCCCGGTGCCGGTCGGATCGCCGGTCTGCGCCATGAACCCGTCGATCACGCGGTGGAAGGTCAAACCGTTGTAGAACCCCTGCCGCGTCAGCTCCTTGATCCGGGCAACATGGTTGGGCGCCCAGTCGGGCATGAGTCGGATGGCGACCCGCTGCCCGTCCGAAAGGTCGAGCAGAAGGATATTGTCCCGGTCTTCGTTAAGATTGAAATTGACCGGCGCGTAGACACGCTTTGCTTCCTGTTCAGGCGCCTTCTTGTCCTTGGCGAGGGCAGCACCGCTCAAACCGAAAGACAGGGAAAGTGCGAGCGTGACGGAGGTAAGGGCTTTCAGCATGAATTCTCTGGGCCTTTTCGGGACTGTGCAATGCAGGCGCGTTTAGACGCGGGCGACTGTCGTTACAATGAATGAGTCTGCCATCAGTAATCGCCAAGCTGCCCGCGTTCCTTCACCCGCGCGACGACATCATCGCGCACCTGAGCGCTGACAAAGGGCGTGATGTCACCTCCAAACAGCGCGATTTCCTTGACCAGCTTCGAAGCAATCGGCTGCAGGGAGACATCCGCCATCAGGAAGATGGTTTCAACGCGGTCATTGATCTGCTGGTTCATGCCCGCCATCTGATATTCATATTCGAAATCCGCCACGGCGCGCAGTCCGCGTACGATCACGCTGGCACCCTGATTTTCGGCGAACCTCATCAGCAGCGCGTTGAAGCCGACAATGTCGACATTGGTGATGCCCAGGCTCGCCACCTCGCGGCTGACCATGGCCATGCGTTCTTCGGGCGAAAACATGGGATTCTTGGAGATATTCGTGGTGACGCCAATGATCAGCCGGTCCACCAGCTTGGCCCCGCGCCGGATGATATCGGCATGGCCCAGGGTTATGGGATCGAACGTCCCCGGATAGATGCCAATACGTTCCCCCATCAGTGGTCCCTTTCCACAATAAATCGTGCCAGCGCGCGCAGCATGTCCGCCTCCGGCCCGTGCTGGGCCAAATGACCGATCGCTTGTTGCGTCAGCATATGCGCCTGTTCGCGCGCGCGTTCCGCCCCCAGCAGCGTGATGAAGGTCTGCTTTCCGGCCGCTTCGTCCTTGCGCAGCGCCTTGCCCGCCTTCACCTCGTCACCCTCGTGATCGATCAGATCGTCGACGATCTGGAACGCCAGCCCGATATCGCGGGCATAGCCGCGCAGATGCAGCCGCTCGCCCGGGGCCGCGTGCCCCAGGATTGCCCCCATCTCCACCGCCGCGTCCAGTAGCGCCCCGGTCTTGAGCTGCTGCAATCGCGTGATAGTGGGCAGATCGAATGACTGGGTTTCGGCGACCATGTCCATCATTTGCCCGCCCGCCATGCCGTTTGCGCCACTTGCCTGGGCGAGCGCGCGCACCAGTTCCGCCCGGATGAACGCATCTTCGCTGGTTGCGGGCTGGCAAAGCAGTTCGAAGGCAAAGGCGTGCAGCGAATCGCCAGCAAGCACCGCAGTCGCTTCGTCAAAGGCCTTGTGCACGCTGGGCCTGCCCCGGCGCAGATCGTCATCGTCCATGCAGGGCAGATCGTCATGAATCAGCGAATAGGTATGAATGGCCTCCACCGCACAGCCCGCGCGAATGGCATGTTCCCTGCCCACGCCGTAAATCTGCGCCGTCGCCATCAGCAGCAGGGGGCGCAACCGCTTGCCCGCGCCGATCACCGCATAACGCATTGCCTCCACCAGTCGGGCCCGCGCATCGGGCGGAACCGGTAGGAATGCGTCGAATGCAGCATCTACCTCGTCGGCGACACGTTGCATTTCATCCGCAAGTTCGCCCGGCGGCGTGGCGCGCGCAGTCACGTTCAACCGCCCTCTGAAAAAGGTTCCGTCGCGCGGGCGGCACCATCGGGGCCAGCCACGATCTTCTCGATCCGGGCCTGGGCGGCATCAAGCCGGGCCTGACAGTGGCGGCGCAGTTCCTCGCCCCGTTCGTAAAGGGTGATCGATTCGTCCAGCGGCACTTCGCCGCTTTCCAGCTGGCGGACGATGGCTTCGAGCGCCTGCAGCGCCTGTTCGAAGCTCATGGCGGTGATATCGGCGGCTTTCTGCTCCATGGCGCACAGCATTGACGGGCATAAGCTGCACGGTCAAGCGCGGCAGGGCTAGCGATCCGGCAAGAGCGCCGCTAAGGGCGCGAACATGGCCGAAATCACCGCAGATGTTGTCGCCGCCCACGGGCTGTCTGAAGAGGAATATGAGCGCGTCCTGCATGCGCTGGGGCGCGAGCCCAATCTGGTGGAACTGGGCATATTTTCAGTCATGTGGTCCGAACATTGCTCTTACAAGTCGAGCAGGCTGCATCTCAAGAAACTGCCCACAGATACGCCCTGGGTGATTCAGGGGCCGGGCGAAAACGCGGGCGTGATCGACATCGGTGACGGACAGGCCGCCATCTTCAAGATGGAAAGCCACAATCACCCGTCCTACATCGAACCCTATCAGGGCGCCGCCACCGGCGTGGGCGGCATTCTGCGCGATGTCTTCACCATGGGTGCACGGCCGGTCGCCAACATGAACGCGCTGCGCTTCGGGCGGCCCGATCACCCGAAGATGAAGCATCTGGTGCAAGGCGTGGTTGCGGGCATTGGCGGCTATGGCAATTGCGTGGGCGTGCCGACCGTCGGCGGGGAAACCAATTTCCACCCGGCCTATGACGGCAATATCCTGGTCAACGCGATGACCGTGGGCGTGGCCGATACGGACAAGATCTTCTATTGCGCCGCCACCGGCCTTGGCAATCCGATCGTCTATGTGGGCTCCAAGACCGGGCGCGACGGGATCCATGGCGCAACGATGGCCAGCGCCGATTTCAGTGACGATACCGAAGAAAAACGGCCGACCGTGCAGGTTGGCGATCCATTCACCGAGAAGCTGCTGATCGAAGCCTGCCTCGAACTGATGGCGACCGACGCGATCGTCGCCATTCAGGACATGGGCGCGGCGGGGCTGACCAGTTCCAGCGTGGAGATGGCCAGCAAGGGCGGCGCGGGCATCCGGCTGGACATGAACCAGGTGCCCTGCCGCGAAGAAGGCATGACGCCTTATGAAATGATGCTGTCCGAAAGCCAAGAACGCATGCTGATGGTCCTCAAGCCCGGCAAGGAGCCGATGGCGGAGGCGATCTTCCGCAAGTGGGAACTGGACTTCGCGGTTATCGGCGAGGTGACTGATACCGGCCACATGGTGCTGGAATGGAACGGCGAAGTGGTGTGCGATATCCCGCTCGGCCCGCTGGCGGACGATGCGCCGGAATATGACCGACCCTATGTCACGCCCGAAGAATACAAGGTCTGGGCCAATGTCGCGCCGCTGGGCGATGTGCCCGAATGCACTGATGTCGGAGCCGATCTGCTCAAGCTGATGGCCAGCCCCGATCTCGCCAGCAGGCGCTGGATCTGGGAACAATACGACAGCCAGGTGGGTGCGGACACGCTGCAGACCGGCGGCGATGCGGCGGTGGTGCGCGTGCATGGCACGAAGAAGGCTCTGGCGATCAGCACCGATTGCACCCCGCGCTATTGCTATGCCGATCCCTATGAAGGCGGCAAGCAGGCGGTGGCCGAAACCTATCGCAACCTCAGCGCGGTGGGTGCGCGGCCGCTGGCAATTACCAATTGCCTCAACTTCGCCAATCCGCAGCGGCCCGAGATCATGGCCCAGATCGTGGGCTGCCTCAACGGCATGGGCGATGCCTGCCGGGCGCTGGATTACCCGATCGTTTCGGGCAACGTCAGCCTTTACAACGAAAGCAAGGCGACCGGCGGCGGCTCCGCGATCCTGCCGACCCCCGCAATCGGCGGCGTGGGGCTGATTGATGATTACGCGAAGATGGCGACGATTGCGTTCAAGGCGGAGGGGGAGGCAATTCTCGTAGTTGGTGACAATGATGGCCACCTTGGCCAGTCTCTATGGCTTCGCGAAATCCAAGGGCTTGAGGCAGGGCCACCACCAAAGGTCGATCTGACGCACGAGCTCACAGCAGCGAGGCTGATCAGAAGCTGGATAGATTGTGGCGCTGTTACAGCCGTTCACGACGTCTCCGATGGTGGCGAGGCAGTCGCTGTGGCGGAGATGGCACTTGCGGGTGGTGTTGGCGCAGACGTCTCATGGGCTGGCGAGCAATACCCTGATTATGAAATTCAACTACTCTCGAGCGCCGCCGCTGCGTTCGGGGAATCGCAGGGACGGTATGTTGTCACCAGCGTTGAGCCAGAACGTATCATCTCGGATGCAAAGGCTGCTGGTCTCAGTGTTCGATGGCTTGGCGCAACATGGGAAGAGCCGACATTGCAGCTTGTAAGCGAGTATGCGGATATGGCTTACATCCCCCTCGCCGACCTGCGCGAAGCATCGGACAGCTTCTTTCGTGACTGGATGGAAACATAACCGCGCAAAAAGTGGGGCCGGCCCATTATTGGGGGCAGACCGGCCCCTTCCCCCGGGGGAATTCAGAAACGATAGGGTATCCGCACGCTGACTGAACTGAAAACCGGCCCCCGAAAAATGGTACATCCAGATTTGTGCTTGCAACCCGTTCTTGCTGGAATGTCCGAGCGAAGCCAGTCTTGCCAGTCCTCCTTCAGTTGCCCCGGCGGCAGCCCGGGGCGTGGTTGGGATAGTCAAGCGATCAGAAATTGCGTGCAATACCTGCACGCACGAAATGATCTTGCAGGCGAATATTTCAAAAAATGGTCATACCGGAACTGAAAACGTCAATCCGCACCAATTCTGCGGCAGATTGTTGTTAACCTTCTACTGGTCTATAAAGCCGCACGGCTGGCCGTAAGGCGCAGGTTTCCCGCGAGTCAGTTCGCGGTCCATTTTGCTTGTGGAACACCCAGCAACCGCAGGATGCTGGTCAGGTCGCCCCGCTCGACCCACCCATTGGCCGCCGCGCGCGCCTTGGGCTTCGCGCGATAGGCAATGCCGTAAGTCGCCGCCTCAAGCATCGGGATATCATTTGCGCCATCGCCGGTCGCCATTGTCACCACATCTGCACCCAGTTCGCGCGCCTCATCCAGCAGCACCGCCTTCTTGACGCCGCTGTCCGTGATCGCGCCGACCAAGCCGCCGGTCATCCGCCCGTTGGCGACTTCCAGGCGATTGCCCACGACGCGCTCGAAACCAAGCTGCTCGGCCACCGGATCGGCAAAATGATGGAAACCGCCCGTCACGAGCACCGTGCGGCAGCCCAGCGCCTTCAGCGACTCGACCAGCGTGCGTCCGCCCGGCATAGGTTCGATCCGCGTCTTGAGGCATTGCCGGATCGCATCTTCGGACAGGTCACGCAGCAGCATCACGCGTTCGCGCAGGGCGCTTTCGAAATCCAGTTCGCCTTGCATCGCTCGTTCGGTGATGACCGCGATCTGCGGCTTGAGGCCAGCGAAATCAGCCAGTTCGTCAATGCATTCCTGCCCGATCATGGTCGAATCCATATCCGACACGAACAGTTGTGGCACCCGGATCTCACGCTCTGCGACAATCGCGTCGGAGCCTGGAAAGTACCGGTCGAGCAGACGGCGCAGCGTGACCGCATCGCCCCCTGACAGTTCGAGATGCAGCACGCCATCGTCAGTGCTGAGCGTTTCGGCGTGCGTCAGGCGCATGGCCAGTTCGGACAATGTCGCGCGCATCGCATCGACACTTGCGGAATAGCTGTCCGGGTCTGCTATCAGTCGCGCGATGAACAAGGGAATCTCCAGATCGTGACACGGGACGGCACCAGCACCGGTTTGCCGCCGGTCGCGCTCATTGCAGGGCCGACGGCCAGCGGCAAGAGCGATCTGGCAGTCCGCCTTGCCGTGGCCATGGCCGAACGCGGAAGGCGCGCAGTCATTCTCAATGCGGACAGCGCGCAGGTCTATGCCGATCTCGCCGTGCTCAGCGCGCGGCCAACCCCGGCCGAGATGCAGGGGATCGAACATCGCCTGTTCGGCGCATGGGACGGAGCAGTGCCTTGTTCCGCTGCTGACTGGGCAAAAGCCGCGCGGCAGGAGATCGCCGCCCTGCATGCCGAAGGAGCCCTGCCCATCCTTGTCGGCGGAACCGGGCTGTACCTGCGCACCCTGCTCGACGGGATCGCACCGGTCCCCGCAATTGATCCTGAAATCCGCGCAGCCGTCCGCGCGTTGCCTGTTGATCAGGCACATCGCGCGCTGGCGCAGGAAGATCCGGCGCGCGCTGCCCGGCTGAACCCGCAGGACAGCACCCGGGTGGCGCGGGCACTGGAAGTCATCCGTTCCACCGGGCGGCCGCTGAGCGATTGGCAACTGCAACGTGTCGGCGGGATCGCTGATCTCATCCAGCTTCATCCCCTGATCCTGCTGCCGGACAGGCCATGGCTTTATGAGCGGTGCGACCGGCGCTTTGCGGCGATGCTGGACCATGGCGCGGTGGCAGAAGTGGAAGCATTGCTGGCGCGCAGGCTCGACCCCGATCTGCCGGTCATGCGTGCCATCGGGGTGAGCGAGATTTCCGCGCTGATTCGCGGGGAACTGACCCGCGATGAGGTACTGGCGCGCGGCGCGCAGGCGACACGAAATTACGCGAAACGGCAATATACGTGGTTTCGCAGGCAATCGGACGATGCCTGGCCACGCACGAATGTTTTAAATTGCGATTCCATGGCTTACTTTGAAATATTATTACAGTTTTGAGGGTTGACAGGTCATATCCTGTCTCTTACCGCGATTGCGAACACAGCGAGCTTAACCGGCCCGACGCAGTCCCTGCGCCGGGTCGATTTTTGTCCGCCCAACCTCGGTTTCTCCGCATTCGGCGCAGCCCGCGTCGAGGCGCAAACAAGGAAAATGACGTGAGTGAAGAGCGCAGCGGCGCAAGCATCCTGATCGAAAGCCTGGTTCGCCAGGGCGTGGAGTTCGTCTTCGGCTATCCCGGCGGCGCCGTGCTGCCGATCTATGACGAAATCTTCGCTGACGAGCGGATCCGGCATATACTGGTGCGCCACGAACAGGCCGCTGCACATGCCGCCGAAGGCTATGCCCGTGCCACCGGCAAGCCGGGCGTCGTGCTGGTCACCTCCGGCCCCGGCGCAACCAACGCGGTTACGGGCATCACGGACGCCTTCATGGATTCAATCCCGATGGTCGTCATCACCGGGCAGGTGGCAACCAATCTAATCGGCTCCGACGCTTTCCAGGAAGCTGACACCATCGGCATTACTCGCCACTGCACCAAGCATAATTACCTGGTGAAAGACCCGGCCGACCTGGCCGCGACCATTGAGGAAGCATTCGAGATCGCCACGACTGGCCGCCCCGGCCCGGTGCTGATCGACATTCCGAAGAATGTGCAGGTCGCCACCGCCGCGATGAGCGATGCGCCCGTACAGCGCCCGCTGCGCTATGCCCCGCGCACGCTGGGCGGCGACGGCGAGATCGCGCAGGCGATCGCGATGATCGAGCAGGCCGAGGCCCCGATCCTCTATACCGGCGGCGGGATCATCAACGCCGGTCCGCGCGCGACTGAACTGCTGCGCCAGTTCCAGACGATGATCGACGCGCCCGTCACCTCGACCCTGATGGGCCTTGGCGCCTTCCCCGCCGATCATGCCTACTGGCTCGGCATGCTGGGGATGCACGGCACCTATGAATCCAACATGGCGATGAATCGCGCGGACCTCATCATCTGCGTGGGCGCACGGTTCGATGACCGGGTGACAGGTCGCCTTGATGCATTCGCGCCGCATTCGAAGAAGATCCACATTGATATTGACCGTTCATCCATCAACAAGACGGTGCCAGTGGACCTGCCGATCATCGGCGATTGCGCACAGGTGCTGGAGCAGCTGATTACGGCATGGGGGAATCGCAAGCCCAATGATCTGACGGAATGGAAGGCGCGGATCGACGGGTGGCGCGCGCGCGAAAGCCTGGCCTATCCCAAAAGCGACACGGAACTGATGCCGCAACTGGCGGTGGAACGGCTGTTCGCGCTGACCCGGGATCGCGATCCGATCATCAGCACGGAAGTCGGCCAGCACCAGATGTGGGCCGCCCAATATTTCCATTTCTTCGGCCCCAACCGCTGGCTGACCTCAGGCGGGCTGGGCACCATGGGCTATGGCCTGCCCGCCGCCATCGGCGCGCAGCTTGGCCACCCCGGCAGGCTGGTGATCGACATTGCGGGCGAAGCCTCGATCCAGATGAATATCCAGGAACTGGGCACGGCCAGCCAGTATCGGCTGCCGGTGAAGATCTTCATTCTCAACAATGAATATATGGGAATGGTCCGCCAGTGGCAGGAACTGACCTATGAAAGCCGCTATTCCAATTCCTATTCCGATAGCCTGCCCGATTTCGTGAAACTGGGCGAAGCCTATGGCTGGAAGGGTATTCGCATTCACAACCAGAGCGAGCTGGATGCAGGCATTCAGGCGATGATCGACCATGACGGGCCGGTGATCGTCGATTGCCTGGTGTCGAAGGAGGCCAACTGCTTCCCGATGATCCCCAGCGGGGCGGCGCATACCGAAATGCTGCTGTATGGCGATCAGGTCGCCGGCACCATGGAAGATGAAGCCAAGGCTCTCGTTTAAGGAAGCGGATGTGATGAAAATCAAGCAAGATGCAGCCGAACGTCACGTCCTGACGATAACGGTCGATAATGAAGCGGGCATCCTGGCCAAGATCGCCGGGTTGTTCACCGCCCGCGGTTACAATATCGACAGCCTGACCGTGGCTGACATCAGCGAAAACCACTCGGTCAGCCGGATCACCATTGTCACGCATGGCCCGCCAGCCGTGATTGACCAGATTCACGCGCAGCTCGAACGGCTGGTGCCGGTACACCGCGTTACGGACCTCACCGAACTCGGTCCGCACGTCGAACGCGAACTGGCGCTGGTTAAGGTTGCGGGAACGGGTGAAAAGCGCGTAGAGGCGCTGCGCGTTGCCGATGTCTTCCGGGCCAAGGTGGTCGATACAACTACCGCCAGCTTCATTTTCGAGCTGACCGGCGCGCCTGACAAGATCGACAGTTTCGTGGCCCTGATGCGCGAACTGGGCCTGGTCGAAGTCGGGCGGACCGGGATTGTCGGCATGATGCGCGGGTCCGAAGGGGCATAGGTTTTCATACCTCCCACGCCGCACCGTCACCCTGAGCTTGTTTCAGGGGCCATGGTGCATCAGGCGCATGGCAGGACTTTTGGGCATGATCGATGCTGAAACAGGTTCAGCATGACATATTCGGTAAGGATGGAATGATGAAAGTTTATTACGATGCCGATTGCGATCTTAATCTGATCACTGACAAGAAGATCGCCATTCTCGGCTATGGCAGCCAGGGCCATGCTCATGCGCAGAACCTGCGTGATTCGGGCGTCAAGGAAGTCGCCATTGCGCTGCGCGAAGGTTCGGCCACCGCCAAGAAGGCGGAAGGCGCGGGCTTCAAGGTGCTGGCGAACGCCGAAGCCGCCAAATGGGCGGACATTGTCATGATCGTCGCGCCTGACGAACACCAAGCCGCAATCTGGGAAAATGACCTCAAGGGCAACATGAAGCCCGGTTCGGCGATCGCCTTCGCCCATGGCCTCAACATTCATTTCGGACTGATCGAAGCGCCGGCCGATATTGACGTCATCATGATCGCGCCCAAGGGCCCCGGCCACACGGTGCGCAGCGAATATCAGCGCGGCGGCGGCGTGCCCTGCCTTGTGGCCGTGCATCAGGACGCCACCGGCAATGCGCATGACATCGCACTCGCTTATGCGTCGGGCGTTGGCGGCGGTCGCTCCGGCATCATCGAGACGAATTTCCGCGAGGAATGCGAAACCGACCTGTTCGGTGAACAGGTCGTGCTGTGCGGCGGCCTTACTCACCTCATCCAGGCGGGTTTCGAAACGCTGGTCGAAGCCGGTTACGCGCCCGAAATGGCCTATTTTGAGTGTCTGCACGAAGTGAAGCTGATCGTCGATCTGATGTATGAAGGCGGCATCGCCAACATGCGCTATTCGATCTCGAACACAGCCGAATATGGCGACATCACCATTGGCCCCCGCATCATCACGGATGAAACCAAGGCGGAAATGAAGCGGGTGCTGGCCGATGTCCAGTCGGGCCGTTTCGTCAAGGCTTTCGTGCTCGACAACCGGGCCGGGCAGCCTGAACTGAAGGCCTCGCGCAAGGCCGCGCAGCGCCACCCGATCGAGGAAACCGGCGCGAAACTGCGCGCCATGATGCCCTGGATCGGCAAGAACGCACTGGTCGACAAGGCCAAGAACTAGTCACTGGCCCTGTCGGACCGGTAACCTGCCACGCCCGCGTATCGCCTTGCGATACGCGGGCGATTGCTTATGCTCCCTGTTCCTGTGCTGTCGATGCAGCCATCCAAAGGAGCATCCGATGCGTAGACGCACTCTTGTTTCAGCCGCAGCCCTGGCCGTTGCTGCCGCGCCGCTCCTTGCGGACCAGCAGCCCGCACTAACGCCCGGGCAGATGGATGCGTCACTGGTAGCCGCCGGAACCTATAGCGCCGATCCGGCGCATACGCTGGTCGGGTGGCGGCTCAATCATCTGGGCTTCAATGATTATTTCGGCCTGTTTGGCAGTATCGAAGGCACATTGACGATTGATCCCGCACATCCTGAAGACGCAACGCTGGCGGCGACTATCCCGGTCGCCCGGATAACGACCGCCAGTGACGAGCTGGAAGAACATCTGATGCGGCCCGGCAAGGATGGCGCAGCACCCGATTTCTTTGGCCCTGATCCAGCGGCAGCTACCTTCGTTTCCACCACCGTAACCGTCGATAGCGCGCCGGATCAGGCACAGATCACGGGCGATCTGACGTTGAATGGCGTCACCCGCCCGGTGACCATCGCAGCGCAGTTCACCGGTGCGGGTGCCAATCCGCTGTCGGGCAAGCAGACGGTCGGGTTCGAGGGAACCGCCAAGTTGAAACGTTCCGAATTCGGCCTTGGCAATTTCGTGCCGCTGGTGTCCGATGAGGTCGAACTGCAGATAACGGCAGCTTTCGAGAAGCAGTAGGGACCCTCGCCCGAAAAATGCATCAACCCCGATGCGGGTGGACAAATCTTTACCAAACCCCCATATGCTTGCGGCGATGACGAACCGCACGCTCCTTTCGCTGCTTCGACTTACACGCCCTTAGGCGTGTCCCCCTGCCGTGCCCGGTGCACGGCGCCCGCCTAAGGGCTTCTTGAAATCTGACAGTCGGAAATGGCGCGCACCCCTTGCCGTGCGCGCAACAGGCGATAAGGCAAAATCCCATGTCCATGTTGAAAGAACCAGGCCGAAAATACCGGCCCTTCCCCCAGATCGAACTGCCTGACCGGCAGTGGCCGAACCGCGTCATCAGCGCCCCGCCGCGCTGGCTTTCAACCGATCTGCGCGATGGCAACCAGTCAATCATCGATCCGATGGATGCGGTGAAGAAGAATCGATTCTTCGACACGCTGGTGGAGGTCGGGCTGAAAGAGATCGAAGTCGGTTTCCCTGCAGCCGGTGCGACGGACTTCGATTTCATCCAGGGCCTGGTCCGGTCGGGGCGGATTCCCGACGACGTAATCGTTCAGGTGCTCACTCAATCGCGCGAGGATCTGATCCGCACCAGCTTCGAAAGCCTGGACGGCGTGCGCGCGGCCATTGTCCACCTCTACAACGCCGTTTCGCCCGCCTGGCGCCAGATCGTGTTCAACATGAGCCGCGACGAGGTGAGGCAGATTGCGGTTCTGGGCGCGAAAGTGCTGCGCGACGAGGCGGCGAAGCGCCCCGGCACCGACTGGCATTTCCAGTACAGCCCGGAAACCTTCTCCACCGCCGAACTCGATTTCAGCCTGGAATGCTGCGAAGCGGTGATGGAAGTGCTGCAACCGACGCCCGAACATCCAATCATCTTCAATCTGCCTGCAACGGTGGAAGCGGCAACGCCGAACATCTATGCTGACCAGATTGAATATTTCCATCGCAACATTCCCAACCGGGACAGCGTGGTGATTTCGCTCCACACGCACAACGATCGCGGAACTGGCGTGGCCGCGGCAGAACTGGGCATGATGGCTGGCGCAGACCGCGTCGAAGGCTGCCTGTTCGGCAATGGTGAACGCACGGGCAATTGCTGCCTGGTGACAGTTGCGCTCAACATGTACACGCAAGGGGTTGATCCGGGACTGAATTTCTCGGACATCGACAAGGTGATCGAGACAGTCGAATATTGCAACCAGATCCCGGTGCACCAACGCCACCCCTATGGCGGCGAACTGGTCTTCACCGCCTTTTCCGGCAGCCATCAGGATGCGATCAAGAAAGGCTTTGCCGCGCATGATCAGCAAAATGACGAACTGTGGCGTGTGCCCTATCTGCCGATCGATCCGGCTGACCTCGGCCGCAATTACGAAGCGGTGATCCGCGTCAACTCGCAAAGCGGCAAGGGCGGCTTCGCGTGGGTCCTTGAGCAGGATCAGGGTCTGAAACTACCCAAGCGCATGCAGGCGCACTTCTCGCGATATGTGCAGCAAAAGGCTGACGAAGTCAGCCGCGAACTGAATGCCGCCGATATCTGGGAAGTGTTCCGCAGCGCCTATCACATGCAGACCCCCAACCGCCGTTTCCGGCTGGTCGATTACGATGAGACGCGCGCCAGCGATGGAACGCGCCTGTTTACCGGCACGATCGAGGTTGATGGAACGGAACAACGCGTCAGCGGACGCGGCAGCGGCCTGATTTCATCCGTGCTGGCCACATTGAAGGACAGCTTCGGGCTTGAAATGGAAGTACTCGATTACAGTGAGCATGCCCTTGCCAGCGGTACTGAGGCGCGGGCGGCGGCCTATGTCGAATGCGCGCTTCCCGATGGCCGCATTGTGTGGGGTGTGGGCATTGATCCCGATGTGGCCACCGCCAGCGTGCGCGCCATCGTCAGCGCGGCTAACAGCGCCTGACCAGTTCTGCGGCGGGAGGGGCGAGATCCCCTTCTCCGTCCGACTGGAAGGAAAACGCTGGGGCCCCGAACCGTTCGGTCGCTGACCAGAGGCGTTCTGCCATAGCATCCAGCTGGCTGAAGTCGCGCCCCACGCCCAGCGGATCGTGGCGATTCAGGCGCATCGGATTGGCATGCCCTTGCAGCAAACGCCTGCGCAAGGCGCGCTGTAGCAAGGCGAGGCGCACCAAGGCTTCTTCCAACGCGCCGCGGCCGTCCCGCCCCACAGCAGATGACCACCCCGCCTCGACCTGGCCGACCCGCTCGCTCACCAGTTCATTATATACCGGATGCGGCCCGCGATGCAGCGGCAGGCCCATGCGGGCGGATGCCTCCTCTTCGGCGGGCAGAAGCAGACCATTGCTGCGAAAATCGTCAACGCCGATCGCCCGCGGGTCGAGATGTTCGAACATCGCGGCAAAACATCCCTGTGCCAGCAACTGGCGCGGCAACAGGTGGTGGCGCTGCAACCCCGCCCGGTAATCGGGGCTGCCCGGGCGATTGACTGAAGCGAAAGACAGGCGCGCGCGCCGCGCTGCGTACGAATGACGCATCAACCCGCGCCCCACACCCGCACAAAGCGCGCGTTGGATGAGGGTTCGATGCGCAGCATACGCCCGTCCGGCCCCATGAACTCGGCCCGTTCGGCCAGCGGGCCGGCTTCGACCAGATGATCGATCAGACGGACCGCGATCTTTGCGGCGGAGACCCGGTCTTCAGCCAGTTCGGGTTCGATCCGGATTTCCTGCCCGGTGAAGAAGGCGACGCCTTCGCTTTGCATGCCGCCATCCGCCACCATGCCCAGCCCGACCAGCCCCAGCCCGGGGAATACGCCCCCGTCGAGCCAGTTGGTGACGATAGACGCGAAATAGCGGGGGCCGATCCAGCTGCGCGCCGGGTGCCAGGCGACCGCAGCCAGACCATCCAGCGCACAAAGCCGCGTCGCCAGGTCCATCATCACCCGGACAACCGGCGTCATCCGTTCACCGCCTGCAAGATGCGGACCAGGCCGCAACTCGACCGCTTCGAGCGACGCCGGTTCCAGATCAGCCGACAGATCGAATGGATAGGCGCAATCCGGCAGGGGGCGACCCGCCCACGGCGAAAGCCCCCGCAAGTCGAAGCTCAGACCGCTGCAGATCAGCTCAACCCAGTCATCGGGAGATGTGCCATTGCCCGCAAGCGCAACTTGCGCGATCCCGTCAGCCGATCCTGCGGGACAGCCTGCGATGTCAAACCCGCCAACCTCGTCGATAAGTTTGCGGATCGCGCCTGCATCCGGCCGCGATCCCGGCCCGAACAGGAACGATATACCATATGAAATTTCGACTCCGCCCATTTCCCTCCGGCTCGCGCTTAATTCTCCCTCGTTCGCGCCCTGAGGAGGGGTTGTGGCGGCAAAGAATGCGCACGTCGAGTCCTGTCAAAGACATTGTGTCCAAACCGGATTCTTTATTTCCGAAGGGCGTCACAATCTTGCCGCTGCGCGAACCCGAACGGCAGATCAGAAGATGCCCAGTCCAACTCCTTCGCCGAGCGCAGCGCCAATATCCGTGCAAAGGGAAAGCTGTTCGGCGGGAACCTGCTTCGGAGCGAGGATCGCCTCCGGGGTCTGGGCCTGAAGGTTGACGATCAGCGGGTCCGCCACTCGCCGCAACCGCCACCCGGAGACGATCCTGTCAATCTGCGCCTGTGCGTTGCTGCCATCCGATCCCGCGGCGATCGCAGTGGCATAGGCACGCCCTTCGATACGGCCCAAAAGCGGGTAATACAGCCGGTCGAACATGTCCTTCATCATGCCAGTCATGCTGGCCAGATTTTCCGGACAGACGAACAGATAAGCACGCGCTGCCAGCAGATCGTCCGGCGAGACATCGGCAGCCCGAAGCAGCCTGCCGCGCGTTCCGGCGCCGCTGAGCGCGGCAGATGCCATCTGCTCGGCGGCGCCGGTCCGGCTATGCCAGATGATCGCAAGCAAGAATCAGCAGCCCGAACCGCCGCCCAGAACCCCGCCCAGCATACCGCCAAAGCCGCCTTTGGGCTTGCAGCGCCCTTGCGACGACTGCTGCTGATCCTGGGCACCGCCCATTACCATCCCCTGGGCCTCCATCCAGCTGGTCATCGAACGGTGCCGGATGCGCGCCGTCCATTCGAGGTTCCAGGGCTGGCTGGCGCTCGCCGGGCGCGGGGGGTAGGAGAAATTCTCCTCCGGCCCGAACGCTGTCAACATGCCGAACTGGAAATCTGGCGCCGCCCGCACCACTTCTACCGGTACGACACAACTCGTTGCGCTTGGCGGCAGCACGGTCTTGTCAGTCACCAGCTTTGCGACCTGACCGGGCGATAGCCAGTCCGACAGACCGCCGCCAAACTGGCGCGATGCGCTGCTGGTCCAGACCACCATGTCCCCCATTTCGCCATCGGGGCCCTGCTTGCCGCCGGTCAGGAAGGCGAGATAACCGGTCGCATCGGTCAGCTTGGCCCAGCTGATCAGGGTCGATCCAGTCGCCTGCTTGCGCGCCGAAGACCGCAGCGGGGCCATGAAATCCTGGTTCGCAGTAAAGCTGATTTCCGGCGCGTAATTGGCGGCAATGCGATGCGGCCCCAGCAGAGAACTGTCTGCCTTCACATATTTGCCATCTTCGGAAGGCCAGCGCCCGAAAGTACGGCTGTTAGCAAGCGTTGGCCCCCAGTCGCGGATGATGGTGGTGGTCCACAACCCGGGTGGCATCTGTCCGGCCGCCATTTTCGCAAAATCAAGCACCACGGGCTGTCCCTTGGGCGCGTGTTCGCCGCATCCCCAGAACACCAGCATCCGCCCTTTCGGCTTCTGCGGAAGCTCGTCAACCGGCGCGGCTTCTTCCTTCGGTGTGGTCAGGATCACTGATTTGCCGAGCTTCGCGCCGGCGGGCATGAAATGCTCCGCCTTCGGCCCGCCCTTGACCGGCGCCTGTGACGAACCCAGCCGCAGCAGCAATTCATGCTGCGCGGCATTGCCCCCGCCGCCACCGAACATCATGCCCATTGCGGCGCCCATCCCGCGACCCATCGCGCCCATGCCCGAAATGGTCCCTGCCCTGATGTCATAACGGGCGACCGAACCGCTGGCTGGCCCTGCATGGCAAACAGCGGAATGGCGAGCGTCGCCGCCACACAGGCACCCAGTCCGAAAAATGCAGTTCGCCGATATTTCATATGCCGACTCCATTGCCGCTCGCTCTCCACAATATAATGCAACCGGGTGATGAGCAGCATAGATATTCACACCATGTACTTGCGTCCCACTCGATTGAGGCGATAGCGAAGCGGCATGACGACCGAACGCAGCATGGCAGTTTACGGAATCGAACGCTCGCTTTCGGGCAAGGCGTGGCGCTGGCGCGCCGGCAACATGGATCTTGGCGATAGCGGTTTCGCTGACGGCAACGGACTGGCCGCGCAATTGCTGCTGGCACGCGGCGTCTCGCGCGATGATCTGGCGCGCCAGCTGAACCCTACGCTGCGTGATTTCCTGCCCGATCCATCCGCCTTTCGCGATATGGACGCGGCCGCCGAACGGCTGGCCCAGGCCGTGCTGAGCGGTGAGAAAGTCACGATTTACGGCGATTATGACGTTGACGGGGCGACCAGCGCAGCGCTGATGATCCGTCTGCTGGCCATGCTGGGGCTCGAAGCAGGCTATTACATCCCTGACCGGCTGCTGGAAGGCTATGGCCCCAGCGGCGAAGCTCTGGTCCGGCTCGGCGCCGAAGGCAGCAGCCTGATCGTGACTGTCGATTGCGGCGCGATGGCCCATGACGCGCTGTCCCAGGCTCATGCCGCCGGTGTGGATGTGATCGTCGTCGATCATCACAAATGTTCGGCTGAACTTCCGCTCGCGACCGCCCTGGTCAATCCGAACCGTCTGGATGAGAGCGACCTGGGTCACGCACATGGCCATCTGGCGGCGGTCGGTGTGGCCTTCCTCCTCGGCATCGCGCTGGTCCGGACGCTGCGCCAGCGCGAATATTTCAGCGGGCGCGCAGAGCCGGACCTGTTCGGCCTGCTCGATCTGGTCGCGCTTGGCACCGTGGCCGATGTCGCTGCGCTGCACGGCCTGAACCGGGCGCTGGTAACGCAAGGGCTCAAGGTGATGGCCCGGCGCGAAAACATCGGGATGGCGGCATTAATCGATGCCAGCCGCCTGACTCGCGCGCCGGCTTGCAGTGATCTGGGTTTCGCCCTGGGCCCGCGCATCAATGCCGGTGGCAGGGTTGGCGAATCGACCCTGGGCGTACGGTTGCTCACCACTGCGGATCCGGACGAGGCGGCGCAAATCGCGGCCAGGCTGTCCGTGTTGAACGAGGAGCGCCGCGCGATCGAAGCGGAAGTTCAGGCCGCTGCCGAAGCGCAACTGGAAGGGCAGCACAATCGCGCTGTTCATGTGCTGGCAGGCGCAGGGTGGCATCCGGGCGTGATCGGCATCGTCGCCGGGCGAATCAAGGAACGGACGGGCAAACCCGCCATCGTCATCGCGCTCGGCGATTCGCAGGTGGATGAGCCCGGCAAGGGTTCCGGGCGCTCGATTTCCGGTGTCGATCTGGGCGCGGCGATTATCGCAGCGCGCGAACACGGCCTGCTGCTTGCAGGCGGCGGGCACGCCATGGCCGCCGGGTTGACCATCGCCCCGGAACGGCTGGGCGAATTCACCGAATTTCTCGATTCGCGGCTGGGTGCGCTGGTGGCCCGGGCGAGAGAGCATCAGGCGACCCTGCTCGACCTCGGTATCGCGCCGTGCGGGCTGACGCCGGAACTTGTGGAAACATTGGAAAGCGTGGGGCCGTTCGGCGTGGGCTGGCCCGGGCCACGGGTTGCGGTGGGGCCGGTAGGGCTGGTGAAGGCTGATATTGTCGGCCAGAATCATGTTCGCCTGATTGCCAGCGGCAACGACGGCGGCAGCTTCAAGGCCATCGCCTTTCGCGCCGCCGAGAGCGAGCTGGGCCAATCGCTGCTGCACGGCGCAAAGGGGCGGCGGCTGTGGCTGGCGGGCCGCGCGCGCATCGACGACTGGTCGAGTCGTCGGCAGGCCGAACTGCATGTGGAAGACGCTGCCTGGGCGGAGTGACGACGGGGCTTGACCGCGCTGACATGCGCCCCTAAATGCGCGGCCTGCACCGGCGTGGCCCCTTCGTCTAGCGGTTAGGACGCGGCCCTTTCACGGCTGAAACACGGGTTCGATTCCCGTAGGGGTCACCACGGTGCCGATCTCCCCGCCAAGCCAGTCCCCGAACCCTTCGTCCGGCAGTCAGGGCGCGGCCCTTTCATGGCTGAAGCACGGGTTCGATTCCCGTTGAGGGCACCACCCGCGAAATTTTTCTGCAAATGGCGGGTGTGCCGATTTTGGGCTGGCCCGCCCTATCCCGCACCGTTAAGGCGAGCCACGCCATGAAGCTGCAACGCTCCTTCCCCCTGCCCGGCATGGCACTTGCCCTGGTAGCTTGCGCGATGATCCTGCTGGCCGGTGTCGACGCGGCGATATGCGGCGGGATACTGGTGCTGTGGATCGCCACGCTGTGGATAAGCAGGCCCGAGGTCGTTCCGGTCGAACGGCGCGAGCGCGGCATGCAGATCAGCCGCGACACGATGAGCAAGCTGATCCAGCATTCCGGCCTGCCAATGCTGCTGCTGGACAGAAACCGCATTCTTGTCACCAATACGGCAGCGAGCGAGGCGCTGGGCGAGCATATCGCCGGGCAGGATGCGCGCGTGCCGTTGCGCCAGCCAGCCGCGGTCGAACTGCTCGACAGCCCGGATGGCGGCACTGCGGCTATTCCGGGGCTGACCGGGCCGCGCAGCATCTGGCAGATGAGCCGCTTTCCGATTGACGAGCGCTATTGGATTGTTGAACTCGTGAACCGCACCGCAGAAGCGGATATCAGCCGCGCTCATACCGATTTCGTGGCAAACGCTAGCCATGAACTGCGCACGCCGCTGGCCTCGATCATCGGTTATGTCGAAACGCTTCTGGATTCCGGCACTGGCATGGATCGGGAAGAGGTTGAACATTTCCTGCGGGTCGTGCTCAAGCAGGCCAATCGCCTGCAATTGCTGGTCGATGACCTCATGTCGCTGTCGCGGGTTGAGGCGGAAAAGCACGATCGTCCGAACGAGCCGGTCGACCTGGCCGGCCTGGTCACCCGCGCCGCGCATGATGCGGGTTCGCCTGACGATAGGGCACGCATCAAGGTCAATCCCGCATCCGGACCGCTGCTGATCCTCGGTGACGAACAGCAGCTTGAACAGCTAGTGCGCAATCTGGTCGACAATGCACTGAAATACGGCTTTTCGGACACGCCGGTCGATGTGTCGCTGGAACCAGACGAGGAACATCAGCGAGTAATTCTGCGAGTCGCGGATCGCGGTGAAGGCATTGATGCGGAACATATTCCACACCTCACCCGGCGCTTCTATCGTACTGACCCCGGACGCAGTCAGGCCAGCGGCGGAACCGGCCTTGGTCTGGCCATTGTCAAACATATCGTGGAACGTCATCGTGGCGTACTGGACATCGCGAGCGTCAAGGGTGAAGGCACCATCGTAACCGTTCGATTTCCAATTCTCGCCAAAGAAGCGGGCACACTGTCATGATACTGTCACGTTGTTCCAACATCGCGGATTGCGAAGGCCACCTGCCCGGTCCGGAACAAGGGGATTCATTTTCAGTGATCGGGAGTTTGTCCCTCACAGCCGCTGGTATTCCGGCCATTTCGCGCCCTGACCGGCGAGGTAACGCAGGATGACCGTAACCCTGATTCTACTGGCCATGGGGCTGGGGCTGGCAGGCTGGCTGGCCGCGCGCGCGCGCGCCGTCGCATTCCGCAGCACGCATGGCGTGCGCGCGATGAAATCCCTGCCGCAATACCATGCCTGGTACGTTGCGCTGTGGATCATAATCCCGCTCGCCATCTTTATCGTGATCTGGAGCAATCTTGCACCGCAACTGGTGCTCCAGTCGGTCCTCTCCAGCCCAGCCGCAGCGGATTTGCCGCAATTCGATTTTCAGCGCCGCACAATCCTCAACGAAGCGGCGGCCTTGGCCACGGGGCGCTCGGCCACCGCCTATAATGCCGAAGCGCGCGCGCTCGCCGAACCCTTCCGTGAAGCGATCAGCCAGACGCGGATGACCGGCATCGCCATCGCACTGATCATCGGCCTTGCCGGAGGGGCATGGTCGTTTCTGCGGCTCAGACCCGATTTTTCTGCCCGAACCAGGGTGGAACGCACTGTCATGGTCATCCTGCTGTGCGCATCGCTCGTCGCTATCCTGACGACGCTCGGCATTCTGGTGTCGCTGACCTTCGAGACGATCCGCTTCTTTGGCATGGTGTCCCCGGTCGATTTCCTGTTCGGCACGCATTGGGGGCCTGATCCGATGAGCGATCCTGCTCATGCCGATCCCACCCGCTATGGCGCGATACCGCTGTTCTGGGGAACGATCTTCATCGGCGCCATCATCGCGATGATCGTGGCCATACCGCTCGGCCTGATGAGCGCGATCTATCTTACACAATATGCGGCGCCACGCTGGCGCACCTGGCTCAAGCCCATGCTCGAAATCCTCGCGGGCGTGCCTACCGTAGTTTACGGATATTTTGCCGCATTGACAGTTGCCCCCGCCATTCGTGACTGGGCGACCGCGATCGGCATTTCCAACGCATCAAGCGAAAGCGCGCTGGCGGCGGGCGTGGTGATGGGGGTGATGATCATTCCCTTCGTATCCTCCATGGCCGACGATTCGATCGCCGCTGTTCCTCAGGCAATGCGGGACGGCAGCCTCGCCATGGGCGCAACCACGGCGGAAACGATCAAGCGGGTGCTGGTTCCGGCGGCGCTGCCCGGCATCGTCGCGGGCGTAATGCTGGCGATCAGCCGCGCTATCGGTGAAACGATGATCGTGGTGATGGCAGCAGGCGCTGCCGCAAATCTGTCCGCCAATCCGCTAGAGGCAATGACGACCGTGACCTTCCAGATCGTTGCCATGCTGACCGGCGAAGGCAGTTTCGACCACCCGGCCACGCTCAGCGCCTTTGCGCTTGGCTTCGTGCTGTTCCTCGTCACACTGGCGCTGAATTTCATCGCCCTGCGTGTCGTCAAGCGATTCCGTGAAGCCTATGACTGACGCCGCCTATTCCACCACGACGGAGCGCTTCCAGAAGCGCCTCAAGCAGCGTTACGCGGCAGAGCGTCGCTTTCGCCTGCTCGGTTTTGCTGCTGTGGCATCGTCGGTCCTGATTCTGGCGTTCCTGCTGGTCTCGATGACAATGAACGGGATCGGCGGATTCCAGCGGGCCGAACTCAGGGTTCCGGTCAATTTCGCGCAAAGCGGGCTGACGATCGAGCGTTCGCGACTGACCGATTCCGATGCGGTCCAGGCGCTGGAGCAGGCCGGGCTTGCGACCGCGGTTTCCTTCGCGGCAGAACAGGCGCTGGGATCGCAGGGGGCTGCGCAACTGGGCAGCGAAGCCTGGCGCGAGGTGGCTGACCGGATCATCGCCGATCCGGCCCTGCTTGACCGGAGCGTAGTGCTCACCCTGCCCGCGAGTGACGATCTGGCCTCTGGCCTGCGCGGCACCGGCCCTGAGGATATCCGCGAGCTGGCATCGAGCCTGGCTGCCGATGGCAAACTCAGCCGCAACTTCGACGCAGGATTTCTGACGCGGTCGGACGCCACCGATCCGCAGCTCGTGGGTATTTGGGGGGCGCTCAAAGGCTCCTTCCTGACCATGGTGGTGACATTGGCCCTGGCTTTCCCGATCGGCGTTCTTGCGGCGCTCTATCTGGAGGAATATGCGGCACGAAACCGCTGGACTGACCTGATCGAGGTGTCGATCAACAATCTCGCTGCGGTTCCATCGATCATCTTCGGCCTGCTCGGTCTGGCGGTATTCCTGTGGATGTTTCCCAACATGCGCTCGGCTCCGCTGATCGGCGGGATGACGCTGGCGCTGATGACCATGCCGGTAATCGTCATTTCCAGCCGCAATGCAATCAAGGCGGTGCCGCCATCGATCAGGGACGGGGCGCTGGCCATCGGTGCTTCGCCGGTGCAGGTCGTCTTCCACCATGTCCTGCCGCTGGCCCTGCCCGGCATGCTGACCGGAACCATCATCGGCATGGCCCGCGCGTTGGGCGAAACGGCCCCGCTACTGATGATCGGGATGCGCGCCTTCGTGGCCACCCCGCCTGACAATTTCACTTCGCCAGCCACGGTCCTGCCGGTCCAGATCTTCCTCTGGTCGGACGAAATCGACCGCGGATTTGTCGAACGCACCTCTGCGGCTATTATCGTGCTTCTGCTGTTCCTCCTGGTGATGAACGGCTTTGCAATTTACCTGCGCAACCGATTTGAGAAGAAATGGTGAGCAATCAGCCAACCGAAACCATGGTTCCCGTGAAGGAGGCATCAGCCTTGCCCAGCGATCTCACCCCGAAGATGAGCGCGCGCGACGTTTCGGTCTTTTATGGCGAGAAGCGTGCGATCGACAGCGTCTCGATCGATATTGAAACCAGATATGTCACGGCCTTCATCGGGCCGTCAGGCTGCGGGAAATCGACCTTCCTGCGCGCGTTGAACCGGATGAACGATACCATCCCTTCGGCCCGTGTTACCGGCGAAATCAGGCTTGATGGCGTGGATATCGGCACGATGGACGTGGTCCAGCTGCGCGCGCGGGTGGGCATGGTGTTCCAGAAGCCCAACCCCTTCCCCAAGTCGATTTACGAGAACATCGCTTATGGGCCGCGTATTCACGGGCTGGCTGAAAACAAGGCTGATCTTGACGAGATCGTGCAGCGATCGCTGGAACGGGCCGGCCTGTGGAACGAGGTGAAGGACCGGCTGATGGACAGCGGCACCGCCCTGTCCGGTGGCCAGCAGCAGCGGTTGTGCATCGCGCGCGCCATCGCCGTCGATCCCGAGGTCATTCTGATGGATGAACCGTGCTCCGCACTCGACCCCATCGCCACCGCCAAGATCGAGGAGCTGATTGACGAATTGCGCGGGCGTTACGCAATCATCATCGTCACTCACTCGATGCAGCAGGCCGCACGCGTTTCGCAGCGGACGGCGTTCTTCCATCTTGGCGAGATGGTCGAATACGGCTCGACCTCCGATATCTTCACCAATCCGGTCAAGGAACGGACCAAGGATTACATTACGGGGCGTTATGGCTGATGGGTACGGAACACACTGTCAGATCATTTGACGAGGAAATCACCCGCCTGCGCGGCCTGATCGCCGAGATGGGCGGGCTTGCCGAACTGTCGGCCCAGGAAGCGGTGGACGCCCTGATTCATCGCAATCTCGAACTGGCCGATGCGGTGGTAGTGCGCGACAAGAAACTCGATGCGCTAGAAACGGAAGTGGACCGGCTTTCCGTGCGGGTGATCGCGCTGCGGGCTCCGATGGCTGACGATCTGCGCGAAGTTGTCGCTGCGCTGAAAATTGCGGGGATGCTCGAACGCATTGGCGACTATGCCAAGAATATCGCCAAGCGGGTCGAACGGATCGGGGTCAGCAAGGCATTCGAACCTCTCACCCTGCTTCCGGCCATGGCCGAGGTGGCGACTGACATGGTCCACGATGTGATGACCGCCTATGCCGCGCGCGATGCGGCGCTGGCGCTTGACGTGATTGAGCGGGATACAAAGGTCGATGCCTTCTACAACAGCATTTTCCGCAACCTCGTCTCGCATATGATCGAAAACCCCTCGACCATCAGCAGCGCGGCCCAGTTGCTGTTCATCACCCGCAATCTAGAGCGGATCGGCGACCATGCCACCAATGTGGCGGAGATGGTGCATTTCGCCGCGCTCGGCACTTATCCCGTCGAACAATGAGCACGCCCAAGCTTCTGCTGGTCGAAGATGACGAGGCGCTGGCCGAATTGCTGGAGTTCCGCTTCCGGCGCGAAGGCTATCATGTCCGCGCGACGGGCGATGGCGATGAGGCGCTGCTGCTGGCGGCGGAAGATATCCCTGACCTCGTCATTCTGGACTGGATGATCGAAGGAACCAGCGGGATCGAGGTTTGCCGCCGCCTGCGGCGTGATCCGGCCACGGCCAATGTTCCGATCATCATGCTGACCGCACGCGGCGCCGAGGATGACCGGATTCGTGGCCTCGATACCGGGGCTGACGATTATCTGACCAAGCCGTTCTCGCCGCGCGAACTGCAGGCGCGCGTGTCTGCCGTGCTGCGCCGCGTCCGTCCCGCGCTGGCCGGGGAAACGCTGACCGTCGGCGAGCTGACGCTGGACCCGGTGGCGCACCGGGTGGAGCGCAAAGGGCAGAAGCTGGCGCTTGGCCCGACCGAATACCGCCTGCTGCAATTCCTGATGGAACATCCCGGCCGGGTCTTTTCGCGCGGACAACTGCTGGATGCGGTGTGGGGAACGGGCAGCGAGATCGAGGAACGCACGTTTGACGTCCACATCCGCCGCCTGCGCAAGGGGATCGAGATGGACGGGGCCGCCGATCCGGTCCGCACTGTGCGTTCGGCAGGATATTCACTCGAACCCGTCTGAATAATTGCATGCAATTATTGGAAATCACGTGATTTTGGTATAATTCGTACATCGCGCGGATGGCCGGTGCGCCGGGCGGATGGCGGCAGCGGATCGCTGGCAAGGCGCTGCAACTGGCCGGTCGCATCCTCAAGATGCGCTGCGATCACATGCAGCACCTCGTCATCATATTCGACGCGTCCGCGCACCTCTATCAGCCGCGCGCCCATCACCACCTTGCGATATCTTTCCATCATGTCCGGCCAGACCACCAGATTGACCACCCCGGTCTCATCCTCCAGCGTGATGAAGCAGACCCCCTTGGCCGAGCCCGGCCGCTGACGGATCAACACCACCCCGGCGACACTGACCATGGACCGGAATTTCCGGTCGCGCAGTTCGCTCGCCCGTGCAAAACCGCGCTCAGCCAGTCCGGCACGCAGGAATGCCAGCGGATGCGCTTTCAGCGAAAGGCGCATGGTCTGATAATCGGCCACCACTTCCTCGCAAAGCGGCATGGCCGGCAGGCGGGTCATGATCCGCTCTGCCCCTTCGGCATGCGCCCGGGCGGCCGCAAACAACGGCAGTTCGGGTGCCGTGACCAGGCTGCGCGCATCCCACAGCGCCTGCCGCCGCGTCAGGCCCAGCGATGTGAAGCAATCGGCGCTGGCCAGCCTTTCGAGATGCGCGGGAGAAAGCCCCGCCCGGTCCTGCAATGCGCCGACGCTGTCAAACGAACCGCTTTCGCGTGCGGCCACCAGCCTGGCTGCAACATGTTCAGGCAGCCCGTCCACCTGCCTCAGGCCGAGGCGCAGAGCGACCACGCCGCCGCTCACCGGTTCCAGCGTGCAATCCCACAGTGAATGATTCACATCTGCGGGGCGCACCTCCACCCCATGTTCGCGGGCATCGCGCACGATCTGGGCCGGGGCATAGAAACCCATCGGCTGGGAATTGAGCAGCGCACAGGCAAAAGCCGCCGGAAAGTGGCATTTCAGCCAGCTCGAAACATAGACAAGATGCGCGAAGCTGGCAGCATGGCTTTCCGGGAAGCCATATTCGCCAAATCCTCGGATCTGGTTGAAGCAGCGTTGAGCGAAGTCGCGATCGTAACCGCGCGCCACCATCCGTTCGACCATCATCTCTTCCAGTTCGTCCACTTTCCCCCGGCTGCGGAACGTGGCCATCGCCTTCCTCAGCCGGTTGGCTTCCGCGGAAGAAAATCTGGCCGCATCCAGCGCGATCTTCATCGCCTGTTCCTGAAAGATAGGCACGCCCAGCGTCCGGGCAAGAATGCTGGAAAGTTCGTCCGGCGGGCCGTGCTCAGGCGCGGGCGCAGGGATTGAAACCGGTTCCGCCCCGCGTCGCCGTTTGAGATAAGGGTGGACCATGTCACCCTGGATCGGGCCGGGGCGCACGATCGCCACCTGGATCACCAGGTCATAGAATTCACGCGGGCGCAACCGGGGCAGCATGTTCATCTGCGCCCGGCTCTCCACCTGGAAAACCCCCAGCGAATCGCCCTTGCACAACATGGCATAAACCGCCCGGTCCTCACGCGGGACAGTGGCCAGAGCCAGATGTCTTTCATGATGATTTTCAATCAGATCGAGGGCTTTCCTGATGCAGGTCAGCATGCCCAGCGCGAGGATATCGATCTTCAGTATGCCCAGCGCATCAATATCGTCCTTGTCCCATTCGATGAAGCTGCGATCCGGCATGGCGCCATTGCCGATCGGCACGGTTTGCGTCAGGGCACCCTCGGTCAGAATGAAGCCACCCACATGCTGGGACAAATGACGTGGCATTCCAATCATCTGTTCGGTCAGTCTGAGAACACGCCGCAGATGCGGGTCATTCAGATTCATGCCCGTTTCCGCCACATGGCGCTCACCGATTTCCTTGCCCCAACTGCCCCATACGGTGCGGGCCAGGGCCGAGGTGACATCTTCCGAAAGCCCCATTGCCTTGCCCACTTCGCGGATTGCCATGCGCGGCCGGTAATGAATCACCGTGGCGCATAGCCCGGCGCGGTGGCGGCCGTATTTCCGGTAAATATACTGGATCACCTCCTCACGCCGCTCATGCTCGAAATCAACGTCGATATCGGGCGGCTCCTTGCGTTCTTCAGAGATGAAACGGTCAAACAGCAACTGGTGGCGAGCAGGATCGACAGAGGTGATTTCCAGACAATAACACACCGCCGAATTGGCCGCTGATCCCCGCCCCTGGCACAGGATCGGCGGATTTTGCGCCCGCGCGAAATCGACAATATCCTTGATCGTCAGAAAATAGCGGGCCAGTTCCAGCTTGCCGATCAGCGCCAGTTCACGTTCCAAAGTCTCCTCAACAGATTCTGGCAAACCATTGGGGTAACGCGTTTTAGCTCCGTCCCACGTCAGCTTCTCCAGCCATTGTTGTGACGTCATGCCGCCGGGATAGCGTTCCTGCGGATATTCATAACGCAGTTCGTCCAGGCTGAACCGGCAGGCATCGGCCACCTCGCGCGCGGCCTTGATTGCATGCGGCCAGCGCGCGAACAGCCGTTCCATCTCTGCCGGGTCTTTCAGGTGGCGTTCGGCATTGGCGTGCAGCAGATGGCCGGCCCGCACCACTGGCAGCTTGTGACGGATGGCCGTCATCACGTCCTGAAGCGGGCGGCGTTCGGGCGCGTGATAATGAACATCATTGGTCGCAAGAATGGACAGGCCATTGGCCCTGGCCAGCGCATCAAGCCGCTCGATCCGGGTGACATCGTCACCCCGGTAAAGATAGCTGGCCGCGACATGGCGCAAACCGGGCAGTTGAGCGGTCAGTTGAGGAAGGATTGTTTCCAGGCGACCGCAGACCTCTGCATCCAGCGCTGCCCCATCCAGCCTGACCACTTTCCCGGTCTGTTCGCCAATGGTGAAGCGCCTGGCCAGATCGTCCGGTGGCAGCAGGATCAGCTGGACTCCTTCCGCATGCCCGGCCAGCATGGAAAGCGTAATCTGGCACATGCCCTTGTCCTGCCATGCACCGTCCGGCGTTGTCATGCGCCCGGCGGAAACGAGCTGGCACAGCTGCCCATAGGCGGCACGGTCGCGCGGATAGGCGAGAAAAACCAGCCCCTCCACCGTCTCGATCCGGCAACCGATCACCGGGCGCAGCTTCAATTCCTTCGCGGCGATATGCATGCGCACCACCCCGGCCATGGAATTGGCATCAGCAATCCCGATGGCATCGTAACCAAGCGCACGGGCGGTGGTGGCCAGATCCGCCGCATCGGACGCCCCGCGCAGGAAGGAAAAGCAGCTGGCAACGCCCAGTTCGATGAAAGACGCCCGGGTTGGTGGCAGGGCATGCTCCGGATCAGGCGTGACACGGAAACGCGGCGAGGCGGGCGGCCTGTCGGGCATCAGGCGCACAGCCCGTGCAGAAACCATTGCGGCATGCCGCCGCGCCCGTCCCCGGCCAGACCCAGGCGATAGAGCCAGTAACGCCGCCCCGCCTCATCCTCGACCCGGTAATAATCGCGTAGCCGCGCAGTCGAGCGTTCGCGCCACCATTCCGGTGCGATCCGTTCCGGCCCTTCGGCGCGGACCACTTCGTGCAACTGCCCGCGCCAGCGGAAACGGCGCGGCAAACCATCAGGCGTGGCATAAAGCACGGTAATCGGTTCTGCCCGGTCGAGCAGCTTGAGCGGGCGGGCGTGAAAGGCCAGTTCGTCCTGCACAGCACACGCCGCCTCAAACGGAGGGTGCCAGCGCTGGGCCCGTTCAGGCAGGTGGCTGGCATGCGGCAGGGGGCGGCGCACCGCCTGTTCCCCCAGCCGCACGATCAGCCGGTCCATACAGGCAGCAAGCGATGTGCCATGATCTTCACCAGTCGCCTCAAAACCGGACTGGGTGAGCGGCAGGGGTTGCGTCCAGCTGGCGCGCAGCCGGACCAGCTCTATACCGAAACCAGCTTCCACATCGCCCAGCTTTTCGGCAAGCAGCCGCGTCATATGCGCCGGGTCGCGCGTGGCAGCGGCCAGTTCCAGCCGGCGCAGCAGCACATCTCCGTCGACCCGCCAGAGGCCGAGTTCCAGCCTGCGAGCGCCCTGCCCCCGGCCTTCCAGTTCGCGCGCCATGTCGCTTGCAAGCTCCGTCACGACCCGGTCCAGCAGCCCCCGATGGCGGAGCGGTTCCAGCAGGCGGCGCAAGACCAGCGGCGCCTTCACCGCCATTACCGGCAGCAATGGTTCGGGTACGCGGCCCAGCAACTGGTCAAGCCGGACAAGCGGATTGGCGGCGGGGGAATGACGGCTGCGGAACCGGCGTTGCAATGCATCCCGGCCAATCCTGGTCAGGTCGCCAATCCGCCTCAGCCCGAGGCGGCGCAGCACCAGCAGCACATCCCCATCAAGCCGCAGCGCCGCCACCGGCAGATCGGCCAACCGCATGGCCGCATCCTCATCCGCTGGCAGGATCGCCTGTTCCCGCCCTGAACATGTGCCGAAATGCGCCAGCGCCCAGGCAGCCCCGGCAGTGGGGGCAATGGCCGCGCGCACGGCCAGCCCGCGTCCAGCCAGCAGGCGGCGTGCCTCGGCCAGCAGGGTCGCTTCCCCGCCGAACAGATGCGCTACCCCGGTTACATCCACCAGCACGCCATCGGGCGGGTCCAGCGCGCTCCACGGCCCCCAGCGCTGCGCCCACAGTGCGAATGTTTCCAGAAAGGCAAGGTCGCCCGCCGGATCGGCAGGGGCCGTGGCAATCTGCGGGCACAGCGCTCGCGCATCGGCCAGCATCATGCCCGCCTCTGCGCCTGCGCCAAGCCCTGCTGCGTTGACTGCTTCTATGCGCGGGCCATGCGCCGTTTCGACGATCAGGGCGAGCGGCGTGGCATCGGCCCCATGCCGTTCATTTGGCGCCAGCCTGCCCCGCCAGCGATCGATCGCCAGATTGGCCAGCCACAACGTCATGATCCGGCGCGGCGGCAGGCCTGACGCTGGCGATGAGGCTCCCTCCATCATCACGCAATATCCATTCTCCGGGTTTGTGAACGCGGGCGCGAAACAGTTCTGCCCGCCAACTGGGCACGCCGGGTGCCTGCAGGTTCCAGCGCGGTGGTGGCGAAGCGGCTGACTGCACGGCCCAGCGCATCCGTGCCGCGCCAGGATCGCGCTCCGCATCGATCCGGACCAGGAACAGAGGCACCCCGTGCCGTTCCGCTGCCACGGCCAGACGGCGCGAGGCGGTGAAATTGAGCGCGCGGGGATTACCGGCGATCTCCCCGATGACGAAAGCCAGGCCAGGGCAGCGCAGCCCCTCTTCAAGAGCGAACAGCGCATCCTGCGGTTTTTCCGCAGCAACATGAATCAGCCGGTGACGCAGCCGCACCGGAAGACCCGGCACATAGGGCCGTCCGCCAAGGCGCATCGCCGCCCTGTCCTGCACCCACAGCCAGCTTCGTTCATCCCGCTGCGGGGCGCTCGCTTCGTCTGACGGGTTCAGCAACCGATCACAGGCCAGTGCCAAGGCCAGGGCCGCGCCGCAAGCTTCGCGCCCGGATGCAAATATTTCTTCCTTCCGCGCTGGCACCGCCAGCCCCGGCCGCCACGAGGCGCCGGAACAGCCAGCCGGAAGGGCAGGCAAACAGGTCATGAGAATCGCTCCAATGTTCTTATTATGTTCTCAAGCAGAGCGATTCGCAAGAGATACAAATGAAAAGGGCCGCTCTGGTCGGAACGGCCCCTTTCCAGTCAAACGAACAGAGTTCAGTCTAGTTCGACCCCTCCGGGCAGCGGCGGCACCGGCCGCGGCGGTGTTTCGGGATCGTCCTCATGCACTTCGACATGACCGCGTCCGACATGGCTGTGCCTGCGCCCATAGAAGAAATAGACGAACAGACCGAACACAGCCCAGCCCGCAAACAAGGAGAGCGTGTATCCTGACAGGCTGAAGAACAGATAGACGCAGCCAGCAATGGCCAGCGGCGCAACAAGATTCACCGCCGGGGTCCGGAAGGGGCGGTGACGGGATGGATCGGTCCGGCGCAGGACCATCACGGCGATGGCCACCATGGCAAAGGCGAACAGGGTGCCGGAATTGGAAATATCAGCCAGCAGGCCGACCGGGAACAGCGCCGCGAAGCAGGCGACCGCAATGCCGGTAATGATCGTGACAACATGCGGCGTGTGATATTTGGGATGCACACGGCTCAGGACTTCGGGCAGCAGCCCGTCACGGCTCATCACAAAGAAAATGCGGGTCTGGCCAAACATCATCATCAGCACCACGGAAGGCAGAGCGATGCCCGCCGCAAGTCCGACCAGATTGCCGATCTGTTTCCAGCCAATCTCGCGCAGCGTCCATGCCAGTGCCTCTTTCGAACAGACCACCGCCTGACCGGCAACATCCGCGCAAGCAGCCGCCATGGCGGTTGCATTACCCGGTTCGATACCCTTGCCTGCACTGTCTAACAGTGGCTGCGCCCCGACCGAACCGATAACGCCCCAGGCCACCAGCAGGTAGAAGATCGTGCAGATACCCAGGCTGCCGATCAGCCCGATTGGCATGTTGCGCTGCGGATTCTTCGTTTCTTCTGCTGCCGTGGAGACGGCATCGAAGCCGACATAGGCGAAGAAGATCGAAGCAGCCGCAGCCGATATCCCCGCGAAGCCGAGCGGAGCAAACGGCTCGAAATTGTCGGAATTCATAACCGGAATGGCGAGTGCGATGAAGGCCGTAAGCGCGGTGATCTTGACGACCACCAGCACCGCATTGACCATCGCGCTTTCGCGTGTCCCGATCACGAGCAGCCAGGTCACAAGCAGGGCGATCAGGAAGGCCGGCAAATTGATATAGCCACCCACATCGATTGCGGTGACCAGTTCGTCGGACATCGGCGCTCCGAACGCCAGCTTGATATGTGCAATAAGCGCATTGGCGTTGACCAGCTCTGGCGGAATCGCAAGCCCCAGATACTCCCGCAACAGGCCCACGAAATAGCCGGACCATCCAACGGACACCGCACCCGCCGCCACCGCATATTCCAGCACCAGCGCCCAGCCCACCATCCAGGCCAGCGTCTCGCCCATTACGGCATAGCTGTAAGTATAGGCCGAACCTGAAACCGGCACCATCGAAGCCATTTCTGAATAGCACAGCGCCGCCACCGCACAGACCACGCCAGCGATGACAAAGCTCAGCATCATGCCTGGCCCGGCCTTCTGGGCCGCCTCTGCGGTCAGAACGAAAATCCCCGTGCCGATCACCGCACCGACGCCGAGCATCGTCAGCTGGAAAGCGCCAAGGCTGCGATGCAGGCTCTTCTTTTCCGCTGTCGCCAGAATGGCATCGAGTGGTTTTACGCGACCGAACATGGACATCTCCCCGCGATGCGCCTCAAGAAAATTTCCGGCGAAGCTAGCGGCGAGGCACGGATTCACAAGAGGCAATCAGAATACTTCCCCAGTCATAGAAGTCGGTCTAGAAGCCAGCGCATGTCCACGACCTTCCAGCTCGACACCTCGACCAGCCGCGCCACCCCTACGCCCGCGCCGATGAAGCGGCTTACCGTACCCAAAATCAGGGCGCGCAAGCAGGACGGGGTGACCGCCGAACCCATCGTGATGCTGACCGCTTATACCGCACGGCAGGCGCAGCTGCTGGATGCGGCCTGCGACTTGCTGCTGGTCGGAGATTCGCTGGGCCAGGTGATTTACGGCCTGCCCTCCACCATCCCGGTCACGCTGGAGATGATGGCCAATCACGCCGCCGCTGTGGTGCGCGGCAGCTATCACGCCGCCGTGATTGTGGACATGCCGTTTGGCAGCTATGAACAATCCCCGCAGCAGGCGTTCGAGAGCGCGGCCTATCTTCTGAAGGCCAGCGGCGCGGCAGCCGTTAAGCTGGAAGGCGGCGCGGCGATGGCCGAAACCGTATCCTTCCTCAATACGCGCGGCATCCCGGTCATGGGCCATGTCGGCCTCACCCCGCAGGCAGTCAACGTGCTGGGCGGCTATATGGCGCGCGGGCGCAGCGAAGCCGAGGCTGACAAGATCGTGAGTGACGCGGTCGCGCTGGATGAAGCGGGCGCCTTCGCCGTGGTCGTGGAAGGGGTGGTCGAACCAATCGCCATCGCCGCGACCAGGGCTGTCTCCTGCCCGACCATCGGTATCGGCGCTTCCGCGCATTGCGACGGACAGGTACTGGTCACCGAAGACATGCTGGGCATGTTCGAACGGGTGCCACGCTTCGTGAAACGGTATGAGGATATTGCATCGACCATTCAGGGCGCGGCTGAAAAATACGCCGAAGAGGTCCGCACGCGCGCCTTCCCCGGCCCCGACCAGACTTATCAGCCCAGGGATTAAGCCAGGCCTCACCAACCCGACAGCTTCAGGATCACGTCTTTGCTCGAATATTATCGCGCTTCCATGCTGTTCACGATCGTCTGCCTGGCGCTCGCCGCCTGGTATGGCTGGGGCCAGTCCGGCTCTGTCGAAGGCATGGCGCAGGTGCTGTGGATTGTCATTGTCCTGTCCATCCTCGAAATCTCCCTTTCCTTCGACAATGCCGTGGTCAACGCCACGGTTCTGGAAGAGATGGACGAAATCTGGCAGCGACGCTTCCTGACCTGGGGCATGGCGATTGCCGTATTCGGCATGCGGGTGCTGTTCCCGCTTGGCATCGTGGCCATCGCGGCCGGGCTTGGCCCCATGGATGCCCTGCACCTCTCGCTCAACGATCCGCAGGAATATGAACGGATCGTCTCGTCAGCACATGTCGGGATTGCCGGTTTTGGCGGCGCGTTCCTTGCCATGGTCGGTCTCAAATTCTTCTTCGACGCGGACAAGGAATTGCACTGGATCGCCTGGCTGGAAGAGCAGCTGGCGCGGGTCTCTGCGGTATATGCGGCCGAAATTGCCCTGCTCCTGCTTGGCCTGTGGGGCGTTTCCGCGCTGCTTTCGCCGGACGAGGCACTAACTTTCATGATTTCCGGCGTGCTGGGCATCGTCACCTTCATTTGCGTGGAGGCAATCGGGACCGTGCTGGAACTGCGCGAAGAGGCCTTGCGGGCTCAGGGCGCGGTAATCAGATCGGGCCTGGGCGGGTTTCTATACCTCAACGTGCTCGACGCCAGCTTCAGCTTCGACGGGGTCATCGGCGCCTTTGCGCTGTCAAACAATATGGTGGTGATCGCGCTGGGCCTGTCAATCGGTGCCATGTTCGTGCGATCGATGACGATCATGCTGGTGCGCAAGGGGACACTGGGAGAATATCGCTACCTCGAACATGGTGCTTTCTGGGCGATCATCGCGCTCGGGGCCATCATGTTGCTGTCGGCCCGTTTCCACATTCCCGAAGCCATCACCGGCCTGATTGGCGCAACGCTGATCGGCCTGTCGCTGTGGTGGTCGGTGCGCCATAACCAGCGCGAGTCTGCAGCCGTCAATCAGGCCTGAGCCGCGCGGCAAGCGGCGCGGACAGCAGCAGCTGGATCAAATGATAGGTCAGCAGCGGGATCAGCAGCAGCCCGGCCATGGCAGGGGAGAACAGCACAGCGGCGAGCGGCGCCCCCATGGCGATGCTTTTCTGCCCGCCCGCGAACAGAAAGGCGATGCGATCTGCATGCGCCAGACGCAGCGCACCGCTCAGCAGCCAGGCTCCGCCGAAACCGATTAGCAGCATGATGCCGACCGCAGCGAGCAGCGCGGCCCAGTCCGCCATGCCCAGCATCCGCCAGATGCCCTGCTCGACCGCCCCTGAAAACGCGATGTAAACCGCGATGCCGATGGTCATCCGGTCCATCACGGCTACCAGTTGGCGGTGATCGCTCACCCATTCGCGGGTCCAGCGCTGCGCGATCTGTCCCAGCACAAAGGGCAGCAGCAACAGCAGCAGCACCTTGATCAGGCTTTCTCCGCCAACATCGGCACGGCTGGTCCCGGAAAGCAGGGCGAAGAACGGCGCGCTGACGAAAACACCAAGAATGTTGAGCGATGCCGCCGCAACGACCGAATTGGCGACATTGCCCCGCGCCAGGGAACAATAGGCGGTAGCAGACTGCACAGTTGTCGGCAGAACTCCGAGATAGAGAAAACCCAGAGCGACTGCGGCCGGCAGGATGCCCGCCAGAAGATGCGCGAGCGCCCATCCGGTAAGCGCCATTGCTCCGAACACCCAAAGCGCGAGCGGCACGAGGAACCGCAGATGCGCCAGCCCGCGGATAACCTCCGCGCGTGGCAGGCGGACACCGTTCAGGAAGAAGAGAATGAAGACCGCACAGTTCGACACATACTGGCCGATCATCCGCGCCTGGCCCGTGGCGGGAAGCAGTGCCGCCAGCGCAATCGCGACAAGCAGCAGCCTTGCCAGTGGATCGGTTCGGGAAAGCAGGCGGCGCAGCATCCGCCGCCAGTGGCGAAACGCACGCCAACTGTCCAGACTCTGTGTCCCCGCAGCAACAGTTCAGGAGCTATCTCATGCAATTTTTGCAGGACTGCTTGCGATCTTCGCAACTCCCGCCAAAAGAGGGCTCCCAGTTTGGGAGAGGAGGGAAAGGGCAGCCTGCAAGGGCTGCCCTTTCTTATTGGTGCGTGCCTACGGGGGACACAGTACGCCTATCGCAGCACTGGAAAATGCTGCAGCTTGTTGCGCAGGCTGGCCGCGCCTACTTCTTGTCCCTTGATCGCACCCATCGCTTCGCTCAGCGCCATGGTTGGCGCCATACCCCAGCGTCGCAGACGGTAAGCCGCGCGGGCATCTTCCAGGCCACCTCCCGGATCGCCCAGTTCGACCTGCGAAAGCGCCAGCAGGGAATAGGCCAGCGGATCGCGTTCGCCACCAGGCAGCGACGCGGCATGCAGTGCGAGCACTCCGGCGGTTTTCCAGTCGCCGCCCTCGGCCTGATATTGCGCTGCCAGAATCGCCGCATCCCGGTCCAGCGGATGTTGCGCAGCATAGGCGCGGGTCAGTTCGCGCGCCGCCCGATCCTGGCGCGTGCGACCATATGCGTTGGCGATCCGGCGCACCAGCGGCAATGTCAGCCGAACCAGTGCCGCGCGCCGATAGACTTCCAGTGCCGCCCCAAACTGCCCCGATGCAAGCCGCGCATCGCCGGCAATCGTCAGGGCAGTCACTGACCCGGGAAAGGAACGGACGGCAGAGTTGGCAACCGACACTGAGCGCGCGTTCTGGCCCTGCGCCAGCAAAGCCCGGACATAGGATATGACATTGTCGGCATTGCCCGGCTGTTCCTGCCAGCGCGCTGACAGCACTTCGAGCGGAATCTTCCCAGCCTCCGCCGTCTTGATCCGCAGCAAATCCTTCAGCGGCAGCGCATTGCGCCGCTCCTCCAGCGCCAGCACCACCTCGCTCGCCCCCAGATTGCTGACGAAGCGGGTGAGATCGTGAATGGCGCCGCGTGCGATCGCCTCTTCCACCACAGCCTGGCCATCATGCATGGCAACGTAACCCACGATCACGAAGCCGCTTTCCGGCCGTTCGCTGAGCAAGCGCAGACGCTGTGCGCGCGGTCCCGCCCCCAGCACCAGCACCCGGCGGCGAAAAGCGCCCGCTCCAAGAATTCCGCCGATGACAAGGCGGTTGAAAATCAAGGCCACGATTGACAGAAACATGGCGTAAGCCAGCGTCGAACGCCAGAAATCGAGCCCGGGAAAGATGAAATCGACGAAGGACAGGGCGATGATGCCAAGGCTTACGGCCACCAGCAATCGCGCGACTGCATAACGCATCGAGCGCAACGCCTCTGCGCCATAAACGCCCACGGCGATCATGCCCGTCTGAACGATCAGTGCAAATGCCAGCAGGGAGCCGAAACGACCGCCGATACTGCCACCATCAATGTGCAATTGCTGCGCGCGCAGCTGCCAGGCGACCTCGCCCGCAGCATACAACAAGACGAGATCGATCAGTCCAAGCAGCAGGACGGCATGTGGAATATAATGCTTGAACAGGCGGATCATCGCTACCTTCGGCTTCTGCAATCGGACGCTTGCCCAGTGGCATAAGGCCAAGGAATGAAATGTCGGTAAATTTTACAGCGATGATGAAAAACCTCGTGATTGCAAGGGGCGACGGTTACCGTCCTAATGGTATCCGGCCCGTTTACCCTTGATGGCTGGCCTCCGACTTCGTCAGCTAGCGGGTATCTGGCCACATGGCGAATTGGCCGCGCGCGCACTTGCCGAATCGGGCGAAGCGGACCAAGGAACATGAAAGTCTTTCAAGGAGTGCAATGATGTCGGATGAGAACCAGCCACAGGGCCGCGAACCTTCACGAGCCCGCGCCTTGTTCTCCACCGCGGATTTCAAGTTGCTGCGCGCTGCGCTCGCCAGCCATGCGAAGACCACTGACGATCCGCAGGAACTGGCCCAGATCAACGCCTTGTTTCACCGCCTCGGCAATTATTTCTGAAGTTCGCCACCACTGAGCATGGGATCAGGCAATTTGAACCGGTAACCGGCTGCTAACCAATGGGAACGGGGGGCCGTTAACCTTCGCCTGCTAGGCGCAGGTGGCCATGCTGAGCAAGATCGACGTAGCATCCGTTCCAAAGATTTACCGCCATTTCGCGGTTGTCACTCTTGTGGTCACGCTGCTGGTAGCGATGTTTGCCGATGGTGAAAATCGCGAGGCGATGGCTGACGAAATTCGCAGCCGTGAGCAGAATGCCGAGATGAAAGCTGCATCAGCTGCCAAATATGGCACGGCAAAACTTATCAAATCATCCGGTCTGGAAAGGAAAGGCGGCGGATTCGGCAAAGACAGCGGCGAGTTCGGAGCGCCGATGGACACGGTAGGCAGCCAGGCGGATTATAATCCCGATGTATTCAAGGGTGGGGCCGCGCCTCAATTCGTTCCCGGTGCTTACCGGCAGTTCGGCATTTCGAAGGCGGAATGGGATCCGCTGTCCGAGGAAGAGCGGGCCAAGCTGATCGCGGAAATGAACGGTGGGGGGCTGTCCACCGATCCCGAGATTCGCGAGGCTCAACTAGCCAAGCTGATCGCCGCTTCGGCGCGCCGATCCGGTTCGATCGTCGAATAACCCAACTTGCCTCAAAAACAGTCGCGGGCCAGAAAGGCGCGTCCCTCCTCACCAATCAGCGCAGCATGACCGTAATTGGGGTGATCGATCAGGATCAAGAGCTGGCCCTGCCCGCTCTTCCACGCTTCCACCTGAGACTGCGTCAGATCAAAATGCAGGAAATGCACCGCGCTGGCCTTGTTGTCGCTCTCCCGCGTGCGGACCACATCGCCTTCGGGCCGCGCGGCGATGCGATCATCGCCAATCTGCAGCCAGACGTGATCTTCGACGCCGCCGATCGTGCGCAGAAAAGCATCGCGCCGCACCGGGTCTTCCACCTCGAACAGCAGCGTAATGGTCAGCTCGTGCCCCTTGGGCACCATCGGATCGTAAGCTGCCAGTTCGTCTGCCAGTTGTTCCGCACCGCCCTTTTCGATCCGCAGCATTTCCTGGATCTGCAACCACATGCTGTCCCAGGTTTCGAACATTGCCGTAGCGTTCGGCCCGATGGATACGCGGGTCAGCTTCTTGCGCAGGATCGCTTCCTGCTTCTTGTCGCGCCGGATCGATTCATACTGGTCCAGCGGCAAAATATCGTCAGCGGTAATGGTTCTGAGGTCGCGAGGCATTTCTGATTGATCCGATTTACAGGCCGTATGCAGCGGCGATGACTTCGATGGGGTGTCCGATGCGTTCCGGCGGTTCGCCGCCATTCGCTTCAATCACCTGGCGTAGATGCGGGCCAGCCAGCGGGCATTCCGATACGATGATATCGGGTTCATCCTTGACCAGCGCCCGCCCGGTCGGCCGCCCCACTTTCAGCGCCCGATCGAAATTATCCTTGTACAGGCCCCATTTGCCGCCGTGGCCCGAACAGCGTTCGGTCAGTTTCGGTTTGGCTTCAGGAATCAGCTTGAGCATTTCCATCGCCTTGGGCCCCATGTTCTGCGCGCGAGCATGGCAGGCGAAATGCACGGCGATGGAGCGCGGCATGGCTTCAATCGGGGCCAGCCCGATATCCTTGGCCAGGCGCACCACATATTCGGAAACATCGAACGTGTGGCGACTGAGCAATTCCACCTGACCACTGTCAGGTTCAATCAACGGCCATTCGAATTTGAGCATCAGCGCACAGCTCGTGGTCAGCGCCACGATATCATAGCCGTCTTCGATCAGAGGCGCGAAATGCCCGGAAATACGCTCAGCCGCACTGGCCACGGCAGGCAGATCGCCATTTTCGAACTTGGGCATGCCGCAGCAGTCGGGATGTTCGATCCGGACCTCGAGCCCCTGATGCGCAAAGACCTTGATCGCGGCATAGCCCGGTGTGTTGTCATTGAATTCGTCATGGCAGCCGGCATAGATCGCCACCTTGCGGCCAAAGGCCGGGCCGTCCGGGTTGGGCCGGGGCAGAATTGCCGGCCCCTTCTTCGTCAGCGGCGTATCCTCGAACGGCGGGATATGCGCGCGCCGGTCAATGCCCAGCACCGTCTCCAGCAACGGACGGGTCAGGCCGTTGCCTTCCTTCGTCGCCCAGTTGGCCGCCCCTGACAGCACCGTGCCCAGCGCGCCATTACGGTCCATCTCGGCCAGTTGCCGGTCCACCAGCGAGGTTTCGCCCTTGCGATGTTCAACCGCACGGTGGCGCAACATGAGATGCGGAAAATCAAGGTCGAATTCATGCGGCGGGACATAGGGACACTTGGTCATGAAGCACATGTCGCACAGGGTGCATGCATCCACGACCGCCTTAAGGTCGCCCGCAGTCAGGTCGTCGACCTCTTCATTCGGGCTTTCGTCAATCGCGTCGAACAGAATCGGGAAACTGTCGCACAGGTTGAAGCAGCGGCGGCAGCCATGGCAGATGTCGAACACCCTGCGCAGTTCCGCCTCAAGCTGGGGTTCATCGTAAAAGGCTTCGTCACGCCACGCCATGGTGTGCCGTTTCGGTGCTTCGAGGCTGCCTTCCATTGCGGTTTCATTCCTTCATCATTGCGAGCCGCCGAAGGCGGCGCGGCAACCCGGGGCGACAGGCCAGAGCGACTGGCACGCGCCCGGATTGCTTCGTCGCTTCGCTCCCCGCAATGACGAGGAGTGAAATGAGCCGGTCAGGCGTCGAGCGTGTCCAGCGTCTTCTGGAACTTGCCGGCGTGGCTCTTTTCCGCCTTGGCCAGCGTTTCGAACCAGTCAGCAATCTCGTCAAAGCCTTCGTCGCGCGCCGTCTTGGCCATGCCCGGATACATGTCGGTATATTCGTGCGTTTCGCCCGCGATTGAGGCCTTGAGGTTGGACGCCGTATCGCCGATCGGTTCACCGGTGGCCGGATCGCCGCATTCTTCAAGATATTCGAGGTGGCCATGCGCGTGACCGGTTTCACCTTCAGCGGTGGAACGGAACACGGCCGCAACGTCATTGTAACCTTCGACGTCAGCCTTCTGCGCGAAATAGAGATAACGGCGGTTGGCCTGGCTTTCGCCGGCAAAGGCCGCTTTCAGATTTTCTTCCGTTTTCGAACCCTTCAAACCCATGACAATACTCCTCTACTGGATGATGAACCGCGTTCTTAGCTAATGGAGACAATTGAGCCAGTCGATTTTTCCAACTTTCCAAATCGACTGGATCGATCACTGTTCAGGCGCATTGGATGCAGCGCGTGGCATAGGGCAACGCCTCAAGCCGGGCGGCCTGAATCGTGCCGCCGCAGGCTGCGCAAATGCCATATGTGCCGCTTTCAAGCCGCAGCAAAGCCTGACGGATTTCGCCAATTTCGTGCTGCAAAACGTCATCGACACCCGCCAGCGCCCCATCATCGGCGAGGTTGACCGCCTGCTCTTCCGAATCTGCTTCAAGCGGGCCGCGCAGATCATCCTCGATCGCGCCGGAACGGCGGAGCAACTCCGCCAGCTTTCCCTCAAGCCTTGCCCTTACCTGCTGATCGTCGGCCATGTCGTCTCCTCCGGGTGTTTTCATGGCAGCGACCATAAACGAGCCGGCAGCGCCATGTCTTTGCGCCGGGTCAAGCGTGGGAAAAATCGCTCACATTCCATACTTCGTAACCAGCAGGATCGAGAGCGTAGTGACCATGAGCAAAACGAGCGGCACCCCGGTGCGGATATAATCTCCGAACTTGTACCCGCCCTCGCCCATGATGAGCATATTGGTCTGATAAGCGATGGGCGTCGCGTAACACAGGTTGCACCCGAACAGCACCGCCAGGATCAGCGGCTCTTCCGGCAGGTTCAGCGTGTTGGCGATATTGAAGGCGATCGGCGTGCCGATGGTGGCGGCAGTCGCGTTGGACGCAAAATTGGTGAGCAGCGTGACGAACAGCATGATCGCGGCCAGAATTACCGCAGGCGGCAGGAACTGCAGGAACAGCGCCATGACATCGCCCAGCCACGCAGCCGCGCCGGTTTCCAACACCAGGCTGCCGATGGCGATGCTGGCCGCGACCAGCACGATGACCTTGCCAGACAACGCTCGGCCCACCCGGTCGAATTTGACGCAACCGGTAACGAACATCAGGATCGCGCCGACCAGTGCCGCGATGGCGATGGGGAAAATGCCAACCGACGCGGTCGCCACTGAAAACACCATGATTGCCAGCGCCAGCAGCGCCTTGGACCGGCGCGGAATTTCCTTCGCCCCGTCGAGGATCAGCAGGCTGTCACCCCGGGCGAATTCCTGCAGATCGTCAATCAGCCCGATCACCAGCAATACGTCGCCTTCGGCAATGCGGGTTTCTTCACTGGCGTCCTGCTCCGGTCCGATCAGACGTTTGGGCTTGTGAATGCCGAGCACCGCGGTGTTGTAAAGATCGGCGATACCCGAGGTCGCCAGAGTCCGGTTGATGAGGCGCGAATCCGCGGTCACCGCCATCTCGACAACCACCACATCCTCGCCCTTGATGGACGACTTCTTGCGAATCTTGTCCATCACCCAGGCCGGGGCGATATCCCCCTTGAGCGTTCGCGTCGCTTCTTCCAACGCCTCATGTGTACCCGAAATGCGGATGCGCTGACGCGGTTCGATCGGGCCGGACAGCGCTTCGTCAAAGGCGAATGCCTCGGGCAGGCGCCCGCCTATCGCGGCCAGGGTCTTGCCAACCAGCTCGCTGCCCGCCGGCACACGCAGCAGCGCCTGGAAACGGCGCGCCTCATGCGTTGCATCAACGCTGTTATCGGGCAGCAAGCGCGGCATCACCAGCCAGAGATAGGGTAGCGCGACCAGCGCGGCGGTGAGCACGATGGGCGTGAAGTGAAACACATTCATCGGCGGCATGCCGAGGTCGCGGGCAATCGAGACCACCAGCAGATTGGTAGAGGTGCCGATGGTCGTCGCCATGCCTCCGATCAGCACTGCCGCGTTAAGCGGGATCAGCGTCTTGGAGGCAGGCATGGCCCCACGCGCGGCGAGTTGCACAAAGATCGGCAGCAACAGCACCAGCACCGGCGTGTCATTGACGATCATCGAGAGGCAGAGCGCCATCACCAGTGACACCAGCAGGCCAAGTTGCTTGTTGAGTTTCCACACCCGCTCCAGCAGCCGGGCGGCAGGATCCAGCGCTCCAGTGACGACCAGTGCCCGGCCCATGATCATCAGCGAACAGATGGTGATGAGCGCGTAATGACCGAAGCCTCCGAAGGCGAGCCGGAAGCCATCGGTCGGTTCTGTGTGCGGCAGGGGAAAGAAATAGAGGCCCACCGCAATGACCGCGATAGTCAGCAGCGAAACAATTTCGACCGACATGCGCCCACGCGCAAATCCGACAAACATGCCGATCGTCACCACGATTGCGGCGATTGCATGGAAGGAAGGAATGCCCGGCATTGTTAACGTCCTAGCACGGCTTTGTCGCCGATGCGAAGCGCATCTGCGCCGATGGCGGGCCGGGAGGTGCGTTTGCGATGGTGCCCCTGGCCCGACTCGAACGGGCACGTCTTGCGACAAACGATTTTGAGTCGTTCGCGTCTACCAATTCCGCCACAGGGGCCCCGCGCAGAGCGACGCCTCTAGCCGCGCCGCGCCCGCTCTTCAAGCTGCCAAAACCCTTAGTCGCCCTTGATCGCCGTCGCCACCAGCTTGTGCAGGCGAGAATGCAGCGGATCATTCCCGGCCAGCACTTCGCGGTCGCACACCGGCAACGACCGACCGCGCCAGTCAGTCACGAACCCGCCCGCTTCGCGCACCAGCAGGCAGCCCGCCGCCGTATCCCAGGGGCTGAGGCCGCTTTCCCAGAAACCGTCATAGCGACCTGCCGCAACCCAGGCGAGATCGAGCGCCGCCGAACCGAAGCGGCGAATGCCCGCCACCTTCGGGCCGATCGCCGCGTAAATCGCGCTCCATTGGGCGGAATCACCGGCACCGGCAAAGGGAATGCCGGTGGCGATCAGCGCCTCGTCGAGATGGCGGCGCGCCGAAACGCGCAACCGTGCATCCTGCAACCACGCCCCCCGCGTCTTTTCGGCCCAGAAGGTCTCGTCCGTAATCGGCTGATAGACGACGCCAGCGACCACATCGCCCCAGCCAGAACCATCCAGTTTCGGTTCCTGCGCGGCGATGGAAACCGCAAAATGCGGGATGCCGTGCAAGAAATTGCTGGTCCCGTCGAGCGGATCGACAATCCAGCGCGGCTTCGTTGGATCGCCTTCGATCACGCCGGCTTCTTCAAGCACGAACCCCCAGTCGGGGCGCGCCTGTAGCAGTTCGTCATAAATGGTCCGCTCCGCCGCCTGATCCGCCTTGGACACGAAATCGGCAGGCCCCTTGCGGCTGACCTGCAGATGTTCAACCTCGCCGAAATCGCGGCGCAACCGCCCGCCTGCGCGGCGCGCGGCGCGTTCCATCACGCGGGTCAGTCCGGAAAAGGCCATCAGTTCACTATGTCCAGGTTTGCGGCGGAGCGGTCAGGCCTCAGCGGCCGCCGTCGCCACCGGCGGCGTCTGGCGCGTTGCGTGGGACCTTGCAGATCGCGGCGGCCACGCCATAGACATGAGCCGGGTTCTTGCCATCGAGCTTGTCATTCTTGGCAATGACTTCGCCCGTGGCCACGCTCAGGCGGCGGACGGGATTGTTGTAAAGGCAGGCGATGATCGCGCCCTTCTGTTCCTTGGTGACCTTGTCGGAGTTGAGCGCCCCGGAAAAGCTGCGGACGATGATCACGCCGCGCTGGATATCTTCAGGCGTGGCACCCGGCGTGGCAGCGGCCTTGTCCGCGGCAGGCTTCGCCGCATCCTTGTCCTTGGCGAAACTGGCGGCGGGGGCGGCTACCATGGCGATGGCGGCGGCGAGGAGTACGGATTTACGCATATTCAATCTGCCTTTCTGACATATTCGCGTGCATAGACATCAACGATGATCCTGGTGCCGCTTTCGATATGCGGCGGGACCATCACACGTACCCCGTTATCGAGAACCGCCGGCTTGTAGCTGGAGCTGGCGGTCTGCCCCTTCACCACGGCATCGGCTTCGACGATCGTGGCCTCGACCTGTTCCGGCAATTCGACGCTGATCGGCCTCTCATCATAGAGTTCGAGCGTGACGTCCATGCCATCCTGCAAAAAGGCCGCCGCATCGCCCAGAAGGTCGGTCGGCAGCTGTATTTGCTCGTATGTTTCCTTGTCCATGAATACCAGCTGATCGCCTTCGGCGTAGAGGTACTGGAATTCCTTGGTATCCAGGCGCACCCGTTCCACCGTATCGGCACTGCGGAAGCGCACGTTGGTCTTGCGGCCATCGATCAGGTTCTTCATTTCAACCTGCATGAAGGCCCCGCCCTTGCCCGGTTGGGTATGCTGGGTCTTGGCGACTTTCCAGATGCCACCCTCATATTCGAGGATATTGCCGGGGCGAATGTCAACGCCGCTGATTTTCATGAACTTGCGCTTTCGGCTGCTAGGTTTCGGTCATCGGACTCGGTAAGCGCCGCGCCTTAGCCGCTGCCAGCGCCAACGGCAAGGTGCCCACGGGCAAGCGCGGGGCCTCAGCCCAGTTTTTCCGCAAAGGCGCGGATATTGGCCGCCTCATCCCCGCTCCAGACCGCGCCTGACACAGCCAGGAAATCCGCGCCAGCCTGCACCAGCGGAGCGCAATTGCCGGGCGTGATGCCGCCGATCGCCACGCAGGGCAATTCGAACAGCGCCTGCCACCAGCCCAGCAGTTCTGGCTCCGCGCGAAATTGAACTTCCTTGGTATCGCTCGGGAAGAAGGCCCCGAAAGCCACATAATCCGCGCCCGCTTCGCCCGCTTCCATCGCCAGATGGCGGCTGTTGTGACAGGTGACCCCGATCTGCACCTCGCGCCCCAGCCGCTCGCGCGCTTCCTGCACGCTGCCATCCGACTGGCCCAGATGCACGCCATCCGCGCCCAGCCGCTTCGCCAGCGAGATGCTGTCATTGACGATAAAGGCCACATCATGCCGGGCGCAGATCGCCTGGAGCGGTTCGGCCTGCCGCGCCGCTTCATGTTCGTTCACGCCCTTAACCCGAAACTGAAAGGCGGCCACCGGCCCCGCGTCCAGCGCACGGGCCAGACGGTCGGGAAAATCCCCACCGACATCGAGCGGCGAAATCAGATAGAGCTGGCAATCGGTCACGGCAGCGCTCCTAATCTGCGGCGGCGCACATTCCAAATGTTTCCGGCCAAATGGTCCGTCAGGACTGGACGATTTTGCCGGGGCTGACATTATCGGGCAATGCAACGCCTCGTCTTCCTGCTCCCGCTCGCCCTCTCGGCCTGCGTCACCTATCAGGTGAAGAGTGACGGCATCGTCCGCGCCCGGCTGGGCGAGGCGGCGACGTTCGGCGATGTGACGGTCGTTCCACAGAAACTGTTCGAAGACAGCCGCTGCCCCGCCACTGTCCAATGTGTCTGGGCCGGCCGCGTCAGGATTGAGATCCGCCTGGCCACTGACGCGGGACCGCAGTTGCACGAACTGACCAGCGGACAACCGCTGCCCCTGTCCGGCGGCACTCTGGAACTGGTAGAAGTCGAACCCGAAGCGAAGCCCGACCGGACAATCTATCCAGAAGACTATCGCTTCGGTTTCAGATTCAGGCGGGGCGATCAGCCTGCTTTTTGAGTCGAACCCCTGTAGATATCGTCAATCGCACCGCCCAGCGAAGCGTCGAATTCGGCATCGCTCATCTGCACGCGCAGATCCTCAAGCAGGGCACGGCTGAAGCTGGCGATGATGCCGCGGTTCTTCGACAGTTCCACGCAGGCTTCCGGCCGGTTGTAACCGCCCGACAGCGCGACCACACGCAGCACCTTGGGATGGTCGACCAGCGGATCGAAAGTGCCCGGCACGACAGGCAGGGAGAGCTTGAGCATGACCTGCTGGCCTTCGGGCAGCTCGTCCAGATTCTTGAGGATTTCCTCAAGCATGATTGTGTCACATTCGGCGCGCGTCGCGCTCTTGATGTTAATTTCCGGCTCCAGCATCGGCATCATGCCATGCGCCAGCACCTGCTTGCCCACTTCAAACTGCTGCTTCACGATCGCGGCAATGCCTTCGCGATTGGCCGAGTTAATGACGGAACGCTCCTTCGTGCCGAATACGCCCAGCGCGCTGGCGCGGGTCAGCAATGCGTCAAGTTCGGGCATCGGCTTCATCAGCTGGACACCGTTCACCTCGTCTTCCAGACCCTTGTCGATCTTGATGAAGGGCACGATGCCCTTTTCGATCAGCGCCGCCGGGGTCGGCTTGCCGTTCACCTGACCATCCATCGTGCGTTCAAACAGGATCGCACCGATCACCTTGTCGCCAGAGAAAGCGGTGGAGGAAATGATCCGGCTGCGCATCTGGTGAATGAGGCCGAACATCTCCTCTTCACTGGTCCATGCGGCTTCCTCGACCCCGTAGCCTTTCAGTGCCTTGGGGGTCGAACCGCCGCTCTGGTCCAGTGCGGCCACAAAGCCGTTACCATCCGCGAATTTCTTGAGCATATCCTGATGCTGCATGTTCCTGCCTGCCTCTGTGCTTGAGTGTTCCCGTGGAAATTTCTGGCGGCGCCTTAGCCAGCAAGGCGCGCGCTCGCAACCGCGTCAACCATTCTCTTCCCCGCCCGCTTCGGGCGGACCTTTCAGTTCCAGCTGGTTGCCTTCTGGATCGCTGATGTAAATGCTGGGGCCAAAGCCTTGCGCGCCATAACGGCGACCAACCTCGATCCCGGTCAGCCCGTGCTCGCCCAGCTGGCGGATGATCGCGGCTGCGTCCCACTCTTCCAGACGGAAGCAGAGATGATCGAGATTGCGCCCCTCTGCACCGGGCGCCGCGCCGCCCTGACGCCCCAGCGCGCCATTCACATCGACCAGATCGAGAAGCGAACCGCCCGCCCGCAGCTGGACCAGACCCAGTTCTGCAATGCGCCGTTCCTCATGCGCGCCCAGCACATCGCCATAGAAGCGGATCATCCGATCCATGTCGCGCACCCGCAGCACGACATGGTCAATGGCCGCCAACCGGATCATTTTTCCAGCGCAGCGACGCCCGGCAGTTCCTTACCTTCCATCCATTCGAGGAAAGCGCCACCAGCAGTTGAAATATAGGAAAAATCACTCGCCGCGCCGGCATGATTGAGCGCGGCAACCGTATCGCCCCCGCCCGCGACGGAGATCAGCGAGCCTTCCTTGCTAAGCGCCGCCGCCATGCGCGCAAGCGCGACCGTAGCGGCATCGAAGGGCACGGTTTCGAACGCACCCAGCGGTCCGTTCCACACCAGGGTGCGACAGGTCTTGAGGACATCGCCCAGCGCTTCGACCGCTTGCGGCCCGACGTCCAGAATCATTTCGTCGGCAGCCACCTCATGCACGTTGCAGACCCGCATGCTGGGCGGGTTGGCGGCAAACTCCTTCGCCACGACGACGTCATAGGGCAGGTGAGCCGTACAGCCCGCCGCATCGGCGGCGTCCATGATGGCCGAGGCGGTATCTGCCAGCTCATGCTCGCAAAGGCTCTTGCCGACATCCACCCCACGCGCGGCAAGGAAAGTATTGGCCATGCCGCCGCCGATGATGAGATGATCGACCTTGCCGACCAGATGTCGCAGCACGTCCAGCTTGCTCGATACCTTGGCCCCGCCAACCACCGCAGCCACCGGCTTTTCCGGCTTGCCCAGCGCCTTTTCCAGCGCTTCCAGCTCAGCCTGCATGGCGCGTCCGGCATAGGCAGGCAGGACATGGGCCAGACCTTCGGTTGTGGCATGCGCGCGATGTGCGGCGGAAAAGGCATCGTTCACATAGAAATCGGCGTTGGCGGCGATGGCGCGGACGAAATCGGGGTCGTTCTTTTCCTCGCCCGGCCAGAACCGGGTGTTTTCAAGCATGCCAATATCGCCTGGACGCAGAATGCCGATGGCCTGTGCCGCCACTTCCCCCGCCACTTCGGGGATGAACATGATCTCGCGGCCGATCACCTGTTCTACCGCGCCCTGCACCAGGCTGAGCGACATGGTCGAATGGCGCTGCCCCTTGGGCCGTCCGAAATGCGCCAGAAGCAACACTTTTGCGCCCGCATCCGCCAGTTCCAGAATGCTTGGCATCGCCGCCGTCACCCGCGTCACATCCGTGACATGGCCATCCTGCATCGGCAGGTTCAGGTCGACCCGCAGCAACGCGACCTTGCCGCGAACATCGCTCAGATCGTCCAGCGTGCGAAAAGCGGTCATTCCTCGATCCTTATGTCATCCCCGACGGCGATATCGCCGTCTTTCAGCACCCGGCCCAGCACTCCGCCGCGCCAGTCCGGCATCAGCGCCGCTTTCAACCCGGGCCGGATTGCTTCCATCCGGCTGCACGGGTCGCACTCCATGGTCACTTCGATCACGAGCGACGAACCGACCCGGATCTTCGCGCCTTCAAGCCGCGGCAGGCGCATCCCGGAGACCAGCAGATTGGCGCGGCGCTGCCACCATTCGATATCAGCGCCAAGTTCCGCCATGGCCGCCTGCCAGCTTTCCGCCTCGATCAGCGAAATCTGGCGGCGGTTGTGGCCGGGTTTAAGCCCGCCGCGATAATCGCCTGCCACGCCCGCTGCGCAGGTGACCGAGACTGTATCTACAGTCTCGATCTCGCCATGCGGCCGGTCATGGCGGGCGATCCCCGCAAGGCGCCCGGTCATCTCAGAGGAAGCTCGCCATCACCCCGGCGGTGTCAATCATCCGGTTGGAGAAGCCCCATTCATTGTCATACCAGCTGACTACGCGGCCCAGCTTGCCTTCGAGCACGGCGGTTTCCAGGCTGTCGACTGTGGACGACGCCGGATAATGATTGAAGTCCGACGAAACCAGCGGCTGATCAGTGTAATCCAGCACGCCCTTCATGGGGCCTTCGGCCGCAGCTTTCAGCGCGGCGTTGATTTCTTCAGCGCTGGTATCGCGGCCCGGAACGAAGGTCAGGTCGACCAGGCTGACGTTGGGGGTCGGCACGCGGACGGATGAACCGTCGAGCTTGCCCTTCAGTTCGGGCAGCACCAGACCGACCGCGCGGGCAGCGCCCGTGGTGGTCGGGATCATGTTGGCGGCACCGGCCCGCGCGCGGCGCAGGTCCGAATGCATCTGGTCCAGCATGCGCTGGTCATTGGTGTAGCTGTGAATCGTGGTCATGAAACCGCGTTCGATGCCGACCGTATCCTGCAGCACCTTGGCCACCGGAGCGAGGCAGTTGGTGGTGCAACTGGCGTTGGAGATGATGTCGTCCGCTGCCGTCAGAGTCTGATGATTGACGCCGAAGACGATGGTCTTGGACACACCATTGGCCGGGGCCGAGATGATGACCCGTTTCGCGCCGGCGGCCAGATGGGGGCGGCTCGCCTCGTCGGACTGGAAGAAACCGGTGCATTCCAGAACGATATCGATTCCCATCGCTCCATGCGGCAGCCTGGCAGGGTCGCGTTCGGAGGTGACCGCGATATCCTTGCCATCGACGGTGATCTTGCCATCGCCCGCCGTCACCGTGCCAGGATAGCGGCCATGCGTGCTGTCATACTGGAACAGCAGCGCGTTTGACTTGGTATCGGCCAGATCGTTGATCGCGACCAGTTCGAGATCGTGATCGCTGCGTTCGAGAATGGCGCGAGCAACCAGCCGCCCGATGCGCCCGAAACCGTTGATAGCAACCTTCGTCGCCATATGCATAACTCCTGTTAAACTGCTATTTTAGCTTTGATTTTCGGAACGATCGCATCGACGGTAAAGCCGAAGCGTTCAAACAGTTCTTCTGCCGGGGCGGATGCGCCGAAACGGTCGATCCCGATATTGAGCCCTTTCAGCATGGTATAGCGTTCCCAGCCCTGCGTCGAACCTGCTTCGATGGACACGCGCAGAATCTGGCTGGGCGGGACATCGGGCAGCACATCGTCGCGATAGGCTTCGTCCTGCTGTTCGAACAGCTCCATGCACGGCATGGACACTACATCCGCGCCGATCCCCTCGCTTTCCAGCCGTTCCGCCACGTCGCAGGCCAGCGCCACTTCCGAACCGGTGGCGATGAGGATCACCCGGCGTTCGGCCTTCGCGCCGCGCAGGCGATAGGCGCCGCGTGCGCTGCGATTATGCGCAGACGTCCAGGCTTCATCCCCCTCACCACGCAATTGCGGCAGGTTCTGCCGGGTCAGCGCCAGAACGGACGGGGTTCCCGGCGTCTGCAACGCCAGCGCCCAGCATTCTGCCGTTTCGATCACATCGGCGGGGCGATAGACGTTGAGATTGGGAATCAGGCGCAGGCTCATCACATGTTCGACGGGCTGATGAGTGGGACCATCCTCTCCCAGGCCGATCGAATCATGCGTCAGCACATAGACGGTTTCGACCTGCTGCAACGCCGACATGCGGATGGCGTTGCGGCAATAATCGCTGAACACCAGGAAGGTGCCGCCATATGGCACAACCCCGCCATGCAGCGCCATGCCGTTCATCGCCGCGGCCATGCCGAATTCGCGAATCCCGTAGTAAAGATAACGCCCGGCATAATCCTGCGCGGTCAGCGGCGCCGTCGATGCGGTCTTGGTGTTGTTCGAGCCGGTAAGATCGGCCGAACCGCCGATCAGCTGCGGGATCTGTTCGGTAAGCGGCCCCAGCGCCATTTCCGAAGCCTTGCGCGTGGCGACGGTCTTGGGCTCCTTCGCCAGCTGGCGGATGTAGCCCTGCAACGCTTCGCCCGCCGCTTCGCCAACAAGGCCGAAACGGGCGGTGAAGGTTTCACCCTGCGCACCCGCCGCAGCGACGCGTTCCTGCCACTGCAGATGCGCCTCGCGCCCGCGATCAGCGGTGGAGAGCCAATCCATCTCGATGTCCTGCGGAACCTCGAAAGGTGCCGCATTCCAGCCCAGCTCCTTGCGTGCGGCAGCGATTTCGTCAGCGCCCAGCGGCGCACCATGAGTGGCGCTGGTGCCCTGCTTGGTGGGTGCGCCCTTGCCGATGATCGTTTTGCAGGCGATCAGCGAGGGGCGATCGTCAGCCAGCGCGGCATCAATCGCGCGTTCGATGTCGGCAAAATAGTGCCCGTCGCAGCTTTCCACATGCCAGCCAGTGGCGGCGTAACGCGCCTTCACATCCTCGCTGGTGGAAAGCCCGGCCTTGCCGTCGATGGTGATGTCATTGTCATCCCACAGCACGATCATCCGGCCCAGCTTGAGATGGCCGGCCAGGCCGATCGCCTCGTGATTGATGCCTTCCATCAGACATCCGTCACCCGCGATCACCCATGTGCGGTGATCGCACAGATCATCGCCGAAATGCGCGTTGAGGTGGCGTTCGGCAATCGCCATGCCCACGGCCATGGCCAGCCCCTGACCCAGCGGGCCGGTCGTGGCTTCCACCCCGTCCAGCAGGAAATTTTCCGGGTGCCCGGCACAGGGGCTGCCCAGCTGGCGGAAATTGCGAATATCCTCCATCGTCGGGCGTTCGTACCCACTGAGGTTGAGCAGCGCATAAATCAGCATCGAACCATGGCCGGCGGACAGGACGAAGCGATCGCGATCTTCCCAATGTGGCGCGGAAGGATCGAATTTCAGATATTTCGACCACAGGACAGTGGCGACATCGGCCATCCCCATCGGCATGCCGGGGTGCCCGCTGTTCGCGGCCTGCACGGCATCCATCGACAGGGCGCGGATGGCGTTAGCCATGGACGCCAGGCGGGTCGAATCGAGGCTCATCTGGACTTGCTCCTGCAGGCGCCGGTTTTGTGTGGGCGATCGGGTGCGATTCGGCGCGCGGCTTCCTTTGCGGACGCACCGCCGCCCGTCAAGCATCGCCACCCCGGATGATGGCAGCGGTTTTCCGCAGATTTCTTCGCAGCAGCTACGTGCAACCCTTTGCGCTTACCGCCTAATGCGCTAGCTTCGAGGCTATGGAGGGGTACTCTCTCGAAGACGCAATCATGCGCATTCAGGCGGCACTGTCGCGCGCGGAAACGGCCGGGCGCAAATGCGCCACGCGGCTGGCGCTCGGCCCCAACCCCACATTGCTGCGCCAGCATCAGGCCTTGAAGAACTCCGTCAGCACGTCTTTGGCTGAACTGGACCGGCTGATCGAAGAGCTGGAAGGTTGAGCAACGTCACGCTCAGGATCGGTGGGCGCAGCTATACCGTCGCCTGCGCCGAAGGCGAAGAAGCGCATATCACGCGCCTTGGCCGGATGGTGGACGAAAAGCTGTCCGACCTGCCTTCAGGCGGTGGCAACAATGAATTGCGCTCGCTCCTGTTTGCCAGCCTGATCCTGGCGGACGAATTGCACGATGCCCGCAAGGCCGCCGCCACTGCAGCGGCAACACCGCCACCTGCCGCCCCGGTGCCCGCACCGCCGTCCGCGCCTGCTGCACTCTCGCCGCAGGCGATCGCCGCATTGGGGCAGATCGCGCAACGCATCGAAATTCTTGCCGACACGCTTGAGCAGGCTGCCACAACCCCCTAGATAGGGGTGACGGGTACTGCCCGGCACGAGCCGCTTGAATATCCCTGAGGCTATAAGCAATCCAAGGGGGCTGTCCCTGGCCTGGCCACTCTGTTTCCATTGGGGTCCGGCACATATGGCTCCCACCTGACGTTTTGGCGTCAGAGGATTTCCCGGCACCGACCCATGGTGGTCCCGTCACCTGATGCCCCGACAAGGCATCAGCATCGCGCACGGAGTTTCATTTGCAGGAAAAGCAAACCTTGCGCGCCCAGTTGCGCCAGAAGCGGCGCGATTATGTCGCCGCGCTGCCCGAATCGACCCGCGGCCTGCTGTTCCGTCGTCCCCCCGCTGCCATTCACGCGCTGATCCCGGACGGAGCGATCATCGGGCTTTACAGCGCCCTTCCGGCCGAAGCTCCGGCTGAAGGATATGCGCGCTGGTTTTTCGAGTCCGGACACAGGCTGGCGCTGCCGTTTTTCGGCAATCGCAGCGCAGCCATGCAATTCCGGGCCTTCCGCGACCCGCATGGCGAAAGTGACCTTGCGGTCGGCCCCTTCGGTATGTTGCAACCAGACCGTTCCGCCTCGCTGCTGGAACCCGACGTATTGTTCATGCCGCTCATCGGCTTCGATGCTCAGGGCGGCAGACTGGGCCAGGGCGGCGGGCATTACGATCGGTGGCTGGCCGATCATCCGGGCAAGATCGCCCTGGGACTCGCCTGGGATTGCCAGTTGCTGGAGAGTTTCCCGCGCGAAATTCACGACCAGCCGCTAAGTGCGGTGATTACCCCCACCCGCCTGTACGGGCCGTTTCAGCAGGATTGAACCAACCTATGCGCAAGAAACCCACGATGCGAATTCCGCTGGGCGTCCTGGGCCTGCTGCTGGCGCTGACAATTTATGCCTTGCTGGTGGCCAAGGCGTCAGCATGGATCGGGCAATGGCCCGTACAGGCGCAGACGCTGGCCTATGTCGTGCTGGGCACGATCTGGTTGCTGCCGCTGCGGCGGTTCCTGATCTGGATGGAAACGGGGCGATTTTCGCCGCCTGAATAAGCGGCGGTTGCAGCTTGCGGCGTCAAGGCCATTGGCCATCATGGTCATTTCGGATCAGGAAAATGTCCCAAGTGGCGCGAGTGACGGGGCTCGAACCCGCGACCTCCGGCGTGACAGGCCGGCGCTCTAACCAACTGAGCTACACCCGCGCAAACAGGCGTGCACCGCTTGGGAGCCGCGCCACTAGGGCAGGTCTGGCAGGCTGTCAACTATCCCAAATCGCTCCTCGCCATTCTTGTGCCGCGCGCCGGAAAAATCGCGCCAGGCAAGTGCGTGTTAACCATATTTTCGGGCTTTGCCGCCATTCCTTACCCTGAAATCCGCTCACCGGTACAGGACGGAACGACATGCGTTTGCCCATCATCGCCGCCACCGCTTTCGCCGCCGCCATCGCTGCACCGCTGCATGCCGATGCGGGGGTTATCCTGAACAGCGCAGTCTTTGTCGAACGCAACGACGGCGCGGCACATGCCCGGCGCTTCATCGAACCGGCCAGCCTGCTGAACCGGGGCGATAATGTCGTGCTGGTCCTGGACTGGCATGCTCACCGCCAGTCGAACGGCTTCGTGCTGACCAGCCCCATCCCCGGCACGCTGAAATTCCAGCGCAGCAGCCGCGACAATCAGGAAGTGTCAGTCGATGGCGGCAAAAGCTGGGGCCAGATCGGGCAATTGCGGGTTGCTGATGGCGTGGCCTGGCGCTTCGCCACGCCGGAAGACGTCACTCATATCCGCTGGCGCATCCCGGCCGACATGGCCACGCGCGGCAGCGGCCGGGTAACCTATCGCGCGCTGGTGCGCTGATCCGGTTCAGACCGCCACGGGCGCAGACAATGCACCCTGCGGTTCATAATCCACGATTTCGAAATCCTCGATCCGGTAATCAAAGATGGTGTCCGGCTGGCGCAGGATGTTGAGCCGCGCCTGCCCCGACGGTTCGCGCGAAAGCTGTGCTTCCACCAGTTCGCCGTGATTGAGGTAAAGATGGACGTCCCCGCCCATCCACACCAACTCACCCGGTTCATAACCCGTTTGCTGCGCCAGCATCCGGGTCAGCAGCGCCGCTCCCCACAGGTTGAACGGCAGGCCCAGCGCGACATCGCAACTGCGCTGGTACATCAACCCGTTCAGGCGGTTTCCCGCCACATGGAACTGATAGGTCTTGTGACAGGGCGGCAGCGCCATCGTATCAAGCTCGGCCACGTTCCAGCCTTCGATAATGTGCCTGCGGCTGCCGGGATTGCGCTGCAGACTGTCCACCACCTGGGCCACCTGGTTGATGCCCGGTCCGCGGCGGAACAGCCCCTCGCCCGCTGCTTCATAGGTCGGCCAGTCCACCCATTGCTTGCCATAGACCGGGCCAAGATCGCCCCATTGACTGGCGAACGCCTCATCCCCGGCGATGCGCGCCACGAAATCGTCGAGCGCAATGGCATCCCCCGTCTCGCGGACATAGCGGGCGTGCGGCCATTCATTCCAGATCTTGACGTTCTGGAGCACCAGCGGACGAATGTTGGTGCTGCCGGTAAGGAACCACAGCATCTCCCGGCTCGCCGTCTTCCAGTAAACGCGCTTGGTGGACAGCAGCGGCATCGCGCCATCGGCCAGATCGAATCGCAGCTGCGCACCGAAAACGGAACGGGTGCCGACCCCGGTTCGGTCACGCCGTTCGTCCCCGTCCGTCCAGATGCGGCGCATCAGTTCGAGATATTGCCATTCCCAATGCCGCAGGGCGAGGGAATCAGAGGCTTGCGCAGTGGTTGCCATGCGAATGTTCTAACGAAGCAACTGCCCGCTTGCCACCCCGCCCCCGCGCAACTATAGGGCCGCCTCTGCCTCGCTCCACAGCTTTTGTGGATGCGCGCCGGTCGGGGAGTAGCTCAGCCTGGTAGAGCACTGTCTTCGGGAGGCAGGGGCCGGAGGTTCGAATCCTCTCTCCCCGACCAATTCATGCAGGGCCAGTTGATCCTGGCCGCGTTATCGGCGAGATCGCCCATCCACCACACTGGAGATCGCGATGCTCACTGCCCTGCTCGTTCATGCCCATTCCGAAAGCGACAGTTTCGTGACCGCCATGCGCGACCGGATCGCGCAGACTTTGGCCGGGCAAGGCTATACGATCACTCATTCCGATCTTTATGCGATGAACTTCAACCCGGTGCTCTCACCCGCCGATTTCGGGCAGCGCAGCGCACCCGATCATCTGGTCTATGCGCTGGAACAGCGGCACAATTTCGAAAACGGTACGCTCGCAACCGATATCGTCACCGAGATCGAGAAAATTCGCGCCGCCGACCTGATCGTGCTGACCTTTCCACTGTTCTGGTTCGGGGTCCCCGCAATCATGAAGGGGTGGTTCGACCGGGTGTTCATTTCCGGCACCTTCTATGGCGGCAAGACGATCTATGGTCGGGGCGGCATGGCCGGAAAGAAGGCCTGCGCCGCCTTCAGTCTTGGCGGGCGCGAAGACATGTTCGGCGAACGCGGCATTCACGGACCGTTGGTGCACGGGATGATGCGTCACCTGTTTCAGGGAACGCTCGGCTATATTGGCACAGATGTGATCGAACCCTTCGTGGCACATAACGTACCTTACCAGCCGCTGGAGGTGCGCAGCGGCTGCCTTGACGAACTGGCCGAATATTTTTCCGATCTGGATAACCACCCGCGAATACCGATTCCCGATCTGGACAAGTTCGGCCCGCGGTTCGAGCCGCTCTAACCCCCTCGCAACAATTGCACGCCCCAGTCGCGTTCAAACAGATATAGCAGCAACCGCGCCGCGTCGCCCCGTTCCCCCGTCAGGCCGCCGTCGCGTTCGACCAGCAGGCAGGCATCGTCATGCGCCAGCGGCAACAACCGCTGGATCTGTTCGATCGAGGCGACACGAAACGGCGTGTCCCCTGATTGCCGCGTACCCAGCAATTCGCCCCCGCCGCGCAGGCGCAAATCTTCCTCCGCCAGGCGAAACCCGTCCTGCGTCTCGCGCATCAGGGCAAGCCGTTCACGCGCCGTTTCCGACAGGGTTTCTCCGCGCAGCAGCAGACAGACCGACTTTTCCGAGCCACGCCCGACGCGCCCGCGCAGCTGGTGCAACTGGGCAAGCCCGAAGCGTTCGGCCTGTTCGATCACCATCAGCGTCGCATTGGGCACATCCACCCCCACTTCGATCACCGTGGTCGCCACCAGCAGTTTAGCCTGGCCGAAAGCGAAGCGTTCCATTGCCGCGTCCTTGTCTTCAGGGCGCAATTGTCCGTGAACCAGCACCACCGCATCCCCGAACCGTGCCTTGAGCGCAGCATATCGGGCTTCGGCCGCGGCCATGTCCTCAGTCTCGCTCTCGCGCACCATCGGGCATACCCAATAGGCCTGCTGACCGGTCGCCAGATGCCGTTCCAGCCCCGCCACCACATCAGCGAAGCGATCCGCGGCAACGACCCGCGTGTCGATGGGCTGGCGGCCTGGCGGCATCTCGTCCAGCCGCGACACATCCATTTCCCCATATTGGGCGAGCATGAGCGTGCGCGGAATCGGCGTGGCGGTCATGGCCAGACAATGCGGCGTGACCTTGCCCTTCCGGGTCAGCATCAGGCGCTGACTCACGCCGAAGCGATGCTGTTCGTCAATCACCACCAGCGCGAGATTGCGGTAGGAAACGCTGTCCTGAAAGATGGCATGCGTGCCCACGATCATGGAAATGCTGCCATCCAGCAGCCCCATCAGGATCGATTCGCGCGCCCGGCCCTTGTCACGCCCGGTCAGCAGGGCAATCGACACGCCCGTCGGCGCGGCCAGCGCGCGCAGCGTGTCATAGTGCTGACGGGCGAGGATTTCAGTGGGCGCCAGCATGGCCGCCTGCCCGCCCGCCTCCACCGCCAGCAGCATCGCTTCCAGCGCGACCACCGTCTTGCCCGCGCCAACATCGCCCTGCAGCAGGCGCAGCATCGGCGATGACTGGGCCAGATCGCCCTCGATCTCACCGATCGAACGCCGCTGCGCGCCTGTCAGCGGAAAGGGCAACCGCAGCCTGTCGCGCAGTGATCCGTCACCCTTCATTGGCTGGCCCCGGCGCGCCCGGTTCATCTCGCGCACCAGCATGAGGGCGAGCGAATTGGCGAGCAGTTCGTCATAGGCCAGCCGGTCGCGTGCTGCGGGATGCGCCCCGCGATGGGCCAGCAGCAGCGCATCGCGCCATGCGGGCCACTGCATCTTCGCCAGCAGCCCCGGCTCGATCCATTCAGGCAGGTCCGGCAGTTGCGCGAGCGCCTGGCCGATCAGCCCGGCAACGCGCGGCTGCGTCAGCCCTTCGGCCAGCGCATAGACCGGCTCGCTCAACCGCATCAGCAAGCCGGTGCTTTCGGCCTCGACATGGTCGGGATGAACGATCTGCAGCATCTGGCCATATTGATCGAGCCGACCCGCTATCCAGCGCAGTTCACCCACTGGCAGGAGCTTTTTCGCGGTATAGGACGCGCGCCCGAAATAGGTCAGCGCGCAGACATTGCCGACCGCATCGCTCGCCAGCACGCGATAGGGGCCGCGCCCGGACGTGGGGCGATGTTCAGTGGGCGTCAGCGCCACCACGATCTGTTCGCCAACCTGCGCTTCGTCCAGATTGGCAACCGCGCGCCGGTCCACGAACCGGTCAGGCAAATGATAGGCCAGATCCCGCAAACGCGTCAGCCCCAGCTTGTCCAGCGGCTTCTTCAGCTTCGGCCCAACCCCGTCGAGGTTTTCCGTGTCACTGAACAACAGATTGAGACGTTCCGGTCGCATAACCCCTCATAGTCTGCCTTGGCATGAATTTGCCAGATTTGACGCAGCGCATGGAACGGCAGCGCCGTAGCGGTCAGTCTGGCTCCAACAGAATTGAAGGAGACAGGAATGTTGCTGCCGCACAAAGCCGTCATCGCACTGGTTGACGGGAAGAAGTTCGAACTGTTTCGCAACATCGGCAATGAAGCCTCGCCCGAGCTTGCGGAAATGGCACCACCCAAACTGGATGAACACAACAAGGGGGCGGGCGCGCATCATTATTCCAGTTCCGGCAACCCCACCGGCCACCTGCTGGACGAAGACGCGCACGCCGCCGCGGTCGCACAATGGCTGAACGGCCAGGTGCTGGGCCACAAGATCGAAACGCTGGTGGTTATCGCCGCCCCTCGCACGCTGGGCGAATTGCGGCGCCATTATCACAAGCAGCCGGAACAGGCCTTGCTGGGCGAATTGTCGAAGGATCTGAACGGCAGGAGCGGTCCGGAGATCATCGCCGCCCTGCGCAGCAAATAGCGCGGGGCTTGCCACTGGCCGCCGGGTCACTTACCGGCGGGGCATGTCTGACAGCGAAAACCGACTGCGCCGCATCCGTTTCCGGGCATGGCATCGCGGCACCCGCGAAGCCGACTACATGATCGGCGGATTCTTCGATCGCTATCATGCGCACTGGGTGGAAGCGGATATCGTCTGGTTTGAAGCGTTGCTGGATGAAGACGATGTGGATGTGATGGCCTGGGCGTTGCAGACGCAGCCCGTCCCGGAACGCTTCCAATCGGCGCAGATGCAGCTTATGCAGCGGCTCGATTACGTCGAGATTCCGCGCTAGCGGCTGCTGCCCGTCCGCACCGCCGCCGGCTTGACCATGCCCGATATAGACCAGATCCTGAAGGCCACGACGCCGCTCACGCTGACTTCGGTCGCGCGCGGTGCGCAGCCGCTCGTCATGGCCGATCTCGCCCGCGCCTCCGCGGGGCGCGCGGTATTCATCGCACCTGACGCGGCGGCAATGCGATCGGTTACGGAAGCCGCGGCCTGGTTCGCGCCCGAACTGGAAGTGATCGAATTTCCCGCCTGGGATTGCCTGCCCTTCGACCGGGCCAGCCCCGCCCTGTCCGTCAGTGCGCGCCGCCTGTCAGCCTTGCACCGGCTGCAGGCGGCCAAACGCGGCCCGCAATTGCTGGTCACCACGATCAACGCGCTGCTGCAACGGGTGCTGACACCGTTCCGTATCCGCGAATCCGTGCGGGCACTGAAGCCAGGCCTTGAAATCGGGCGCGAAAGCCTGATCGCATTGTTGCAACGGCAGGGCTATTCGCGCAGCGACACGGTGGTGGATGCGGGCGAATTCGCGGTGCGCGGGTCGATCTTCGACATCTTCCCGTCCGGGCTGGATCAGGGGCTGCGGCTGGATTTCTTCGGTGACGAGCTGGAATCACTGCGCCTGTTCGATCCCAGCACGCAGTGCACGACCGGCGTGCTGGACGGGCATCTGCTGCTCCCCGCCAGCGAAGCGCTGATTGATGACGAAACGGTCAAACGTTTCCGCAGCCGTTATCGCGAGCTGTTCGGCGCGAACGCCACGGGCGATCCGCTGTATCAGGCGGTCAGCGACGGCAGGCGGCTGGCGGGCATGGAACATTGGCTGCCGCTGTTCGAGGAACGGCTGGTCAGCCTGTTCGATCACCTTGGCGCCAATGACCTCATCCTGATTGACAATGGCGCGATCGGTGCGGCCGAAGAACGTCTGTCCGACATCGCGGATTACCATCATACGCGCAGTGACACGGCCGGGCAGGCGGCGGGCAGCTATCGCCCGCTGGCGACAGATGCGCTGTATCTGTCAGCTGATGAATTCCAGTCCCGGCTGGCCGGATGGCCGGTTCACCACACTGACATCTTCACCCGGCCTGACAGCGCGGAGGTGATCGACTTCGGCTTTTCATCCGCCCGCGATTTCGCACCGGAACGCGCGCGCGGCGACAATATCTACGAAGCGACCGCGAAATATCTGAACGGCGTGGCCGCGCGCGGCAAGAAGCCGCTGATCGCCGCCTATTCCGCCGGCAGCCGCGCCCGCCTCTCCGCCATTCTGACCGAGGCCGGGGCCAGGGTGGCCCTAGCCGAAAGCTGGCAGGAAGCGCTGGGGCTGGCCGCCGGGGGCAGTGCCGCTGCCATGGTGCTGCCGCTGGAAACCGGCTTTGCCAGTGATGCGCTAGAGCTGGTCACCGAACAGGACATTCTGGGCGACCGGCTGGTGCGCCGCAAGAAACGCCGCAAGGATGCGGACGCTTTCCTGGCTGAACTGTCCGCGCTGCATCCCGGCGATCTGGTGGTCCATATGGAGCACGGAATCGGGCGTTACGAAGGGCTGCAATCCATCCCCGTGGGCAAGAGCCCGCATGACTGCGTGTGCCTGGAATATGCGGGCGGCGACAAGCTTTATATCCCGGTCGAGAATATCGACGTGCTGTCACGCTATGGCAGCGCGACGGACGGGGTCATGCTGGACCGGCTGGGGGGTGAGGCATGGCAGCGGCGCCGGTCACGCCTGAAGGAACGCATCCGCGAAATCGCGCATGAACTGCTCAAGACCGCTGCGGCCCGCGCGCTGCGCCAGGCGCCAGTGCTGGCGGCGGAAGAATCCTCCTACCCGCAATTCGTCGACCGGTTCCCATGGGACGAAACCGACGACCAGGACCGCGCGATCGAGGATGTGCTGAACGATCTTGCCGAAGGCAAGCCGATGGACCGGCTGGTCTGCGGCGATGTCGGCTTCGGCAAGACCGAGGTTGCGTTGCGCGCCGCCTTCGTTGCGGCCATGGCCGGACAGCAAGTGGCGATGGTCGCCCCCACCACCCTGCTTGCCCGCCAGCATTACACCAATTTCACTCAGCGTTTCGCCGGTTTCCCGCTGAAAGTCGGGCGGCTCTCGCGCCTTGTCGGGGCAAAGGAGGCGGCAGAAACGCGCGCCGGGTTGGCTGATGGCACGGTGGACGTCGTAATCGGCACTCATGCGCTGCTCGCCAAGTCGGTCAGCTTCAAGCGACTGGGGCTGGTGATCGTGGACGAGGAACAGCGGTTCGGCGTCAATCACAAGGAACGGCTGAAACAGCTGCGCGCCGATGTGCATGTGCTCACGCTTACCGCCACGCCGATTCCGCGCACGTTGCAAATGGCGATGTCGGGCCTGCGCGAACTGTCCACCATCCAGACCCCGCCGGTCGATCGCCTGGCCGTGCGCACTTATGTGATGGAATGGGACGACATGGTGATGCGCGAGGCGCTGCTGCGCGAACATCATCGCGGCGGACAGAGCTTCGTAATCGTGCCGCGCATCGCGGACATCCCCGAGGTGGAGGAATGGCTCCGCAATACGGTGCCGGAAGTCAGCCACGTCACCGCGCATGGACAAATGAGCGCGAGCGAGGTCGAGGAAAGAATGAGCGCGTTTTACGAACGCAAGTATGATGTGCTGCTCTCCACCACCATCGTCGAAAGCGGGCTGGATATCCCCAGCGCCAACACCATTATCATTCACCGCGCGGACCGTTTCGGCCTCGCCCAGCTTTACCAGCTGCGTGGACGCGTCGGCCGTTCCAAGCTGCGCGCCTATGCCTATCTCACCTGGCCGCGCGATCAGGGGCTGAGCGTCGTCGCCGAAAAACGGCTGAAGGTTCTGGGCGATCTCGACAGTCTGGGCGCAGGCTTTCAGCTCGCCAGCCACGATCTTGACATTCGCGGCGCCGGCAATCTGCTGGGTGACGAGCAGAGCGGCCATATCCGCGAGGTCGGCTTCGAACTCTACCAGTCCATGCTGGAGGATGCGATCCTCGCGGCCAAGGCGGGCAAAATGGGCCTGGAAGCGGACACCGGCGGGCTATCCCCCCAGATCACGGTCGATGCGCCGATCATGATCCCCGAAGATTATGTGCCCGATCTGACCGTGCGCATGGCGCTTTACCGCCGGTTGAACGAAGCGGGCGAAAAGGCGGAGATAGAGGCGCTGGCGGCGGAGATGATTGACCGCTTCGGCCCCCTGCCCGATGCGACCGCCAATCTGGTGCGGCTGATCGAAATCAAGCATCAGGCAATCATCGCCAACATCGCCAAGGTCGATGTCGGTGCACGCGGCACGCTGGTGACCTTCCACAAGGACATGTTCCCCGATCCGGCGGGGCTTATCGCCTACGTCGAACGGCTGCAGGGCACGGCCAGGCTGCGGCCCGACATGAAGCTGGCCATCAACCGCGCCTGGGGTGACCCCAAAAGCCGCCTTAACGGTCTGTTCCAGCTGACCAAGGGACTGTCCGCCATCGCCCGCAAAGCGGCAAAGGCGGGCGATTAACCCGCCAGCGCAGCAAAATCCGCCGCGCTCATCGGCTGGGCGCGCAGGAAGCCCTGATAGTAATCGCAGCCCTCACGCGCGATCAGGGCGCGCTGATCCTCATTCTCGATTCCCTCGGCGATAACTTTCAGGCCCAGCGCCTGCGCCATGGTCAGGATCGCACGGAACACCGCCAGATCGCGCGGATCTTCGACAATGTCATCCACATAACCCGGTCCAGCTTCAGGTAATGCAGCGGCAGCAGCTTCAGATATCGGAAATTGCAGAAACCCGCGCCGAAATCGTCCAGCGCGATACGAATGCCGATATCGCGCAGCTTCGCCAGTCCGCCAGCTGACCGGTCAAGATCGGTCAGCAGTGCCTCCTCCGTGATTTCCAGTGTCAGCCGGTCAGGCGAGAAATCTGCCTCCACCACCGCCGCGGCGATGGAATTGGCGAAAGAATTGGCGGCAAGATCGGCCGGGGTGATGTTGAGCGACAGGCGCAGCGGTTCGGGCCATGCCGCTGCGCCTGCCAGCGCACGGGTGGCGATGTGGTGCGAAAGCTGGGCGACATGATCAGCCCGTTCGGCAATCGCGAACAGCGCGCTCGCCCCGATCCGCCCCAGTTCGGGATGCTGCCAGCGGGCCAGCGCCTCTGCCCCCACCAGCCGGTCATCCGGCAGGGCATATTGCGGCTGATAGAGAATTTCGATCTCGTCCCGGTCCAGCGCGCCCAGCAGGTCAGCTTCCATCTGCTGCGCGCTGCGCCCGATCAGGCCCATGTCGCCATCGGCCCATTGCACCCGGCTGCCTGCCTGGCGCTGCGTCCGGGCCAGCGTTTCGGCCAGCCGGGCGAGGAGATTGTCGGCGCCTTCCCCCGGCATTGCCCGCACCAGAGCAATGCGCGGCCACAGCCGCATCGTGCCTGCGCTGCAGGTGTTCAGGATCGGCCGGGCGACCAGATCAGCCAGTGTTTCGGCCAGCCATTGCCAGCGCTCGCGACTGCAACTTTCATTCAGCGCCAGCAGGAAATTGCCCCCGCTGAGCCGCGCGGCCAGCCACTCCCCCCTCCAGTTCCTCCTGCGCGAAATGCTGGATCCGGGTGGCGACTTCCACCAGCGCGCTGTCGCCCGCCTCTTCCCCGAACGCCAGATTGACCGTCTCGAAGCGGCGCAGCCCCAGCATCATCACGTGAACAGGCGCGATCCGGCCCGATTCGCGTGCTTTTGCGTCCCATTCGTCCAGGCGCACGGACGCAGCCTCCGGCCCGATCAGGCCGGTCAGCGCGTCGCGATCCAGCGCCGCGAATGGCAGGGGTACAGCCGTCATGCTCCGCGCATTAGCATGTACGGGTTAGGATTTCCTTCAATTCCGCCGCTGGCGCGTTGCCAAACGTCCTTCCAGCCCATAGTTTCGCGCAAGGCCCCCGCCCGGCGGCCATGTGGAGACGGTGGAAGTGACGAAACGGCACGATTTCAGGAAACTGGCGCTGACCGCTTCCCCGCATGATCGCGCGCAGGACGCGGCACAGGCGCTGACCGAGGCCTTTTCATGGTCCCCGATCGCGGAAGCGGACGCCGTCGTTGTGCTGGGCGGTGACGGTTTCATGCTGCACACGCTGCACGCCATGCTGGATAGCGGGCGGGTCATCCCGGCCTATGGCATGAATCTGGGCACGGTCGGCTTCCTGATGAATGAATTCAGGGCGGGCGACGGACTGATCGAACGGCTGAATCAATGCCGCGCCTTTGCCGTCGATCCGATCATGATGACCGCCGTCACTCAGGACGGACGGAGCCAGGAATTCTACGCGATCAACGAAGTATCGCTGTTGCGCGAAACGCGCCAGACCGCGAAAATCGAAGTCACCGTGAACGGCAAGGTACGAATTGACGAACTGGTGTGCGATGGAGTGCTGGTGGCAACTCCGGCGGGATCCACCGCTTACAATCTTTCCGCCAACGGCCCCATCCTGCCGCTCGATTCCAAGATGCTGGCGCTGACCCCGATCAGCCCCTTTCGCCCGCGCCGCTGGCGCGGTGCGATTCTGCCCGATTTTTCGCGCATCAGCCTGCGCGTGCTGGAACCCGCAAAGCGGCCGGTGGCGGCGGTGGCGGACCAGAAGGAAGTGCGCGACATCGCGCAGGTTGAGCTGGAAATCGCGCGGGACCGGCAATTGACGCTGCTGTTCGATCCCGGACACAGCCTGGACGAACGGATCGTCAGCGAACAATTCCATTCCTGACAGAAAAGCTGCCTCTGGGCGCTTGCAAAAGCAGATCGGGCTGAATATAGGCGCAGCCCTGCCCGGCTGAAGGCGACTTTGCCGGGCTGCTCCCCGATAGCTCAGCGGTAGAGCTCTCGACTGTTAATCGAGCGGCCGTTGGTTCGAATCCAACTCGGGGAGCCATTTTTCCTTCAGCGTCAGAGATTGTCGAAGATCACGTCATCCTTTGACAGGAAGGCGCTGCTGCGGGCGGCGTCGACGAATTTCTGCTCATCCTCGTACAGCAGTTGCGAGGCGCGTTGCCCCTCCTCGCTGGCAAGGGCCGCCTCCATCGCTTCCCGGCTTTCCCACCAGACCTCGGTAATTCCGTCAGAAGGCTCGTCCCAGCCACGGCCGACCCGGAACGCTTCGATATCGGGGTCGGGAATATTGTGGCTCTGGACATAGCGCACGAAGCCCATCGCCTTGCCCAGCCTGCGCACCAGCGCGCCATGATCCTCAAGCCAGTAGCGGTCGAACTCTTCCTTGCTCATTTCCGGCTTGCGATAGACATTGACGACCATCTTGATCATGCGAAGGCTCCCTCTCCAGCTGAACTCCTCGCCGCACCCCTAGCGCAACGGCGCGCGCACCGAAACATATTCGGCTCGTCCGGTCCTGCCAAAGGGGCGCGACAGCCCCTGTGTTCAGCCGATCGCGCCGTGGCAATGCTTGTATTTGTTGCCGGAACCGCACGGGCACGGGCTGTTGCGGCTGATCTTGAGGTCGGCATAAGGATTTTCGCGGGCCGCACCGCCCGGGCCGACCGCCGCGCGCGGCGATCCCGCCAGCGAGCCCAGAATGGCTTCCGAACCGGGTGCGACATTGCCCGCATTGTCCAGCCCCGTGAAGGGATCGATATGGCCGGTCAGGAAATCGGGCAGATCCGGCAGTTCGACATCCAGCGGGAAGCCAGCCGGTTCGGGCGCACGCGAAAGATCAAGTTCGCTCTTCATCAGGATGCCGGTCACATCCTCGCGGATTGTTTCCAGCATTCGTTCAAACAGGCCGAACGCCTCGCGCTTGTATTCGTTGATCGGCTGTTTTTGCGCATAGGCGCGCAAGAACACCACCTGACGCAACGCATCAAGCGTAGCCAGATGTTCCTTCCAGTGATGATCGAGCCGGTCAAGCAGCACGCTCTTTTCGACCTGGCGCCAGATGTCGCGGTCAGCATCGGTAATCTTGCGAGCCATCGCCTCGTCGGCCATCACTGCAAGCCGTTCCTCGATCAGTTCGGGTTCGATGTGATCTTCCTGCAACCACTCGTCAATCGGCGGGGTCAGCCCCAGCACGGACGATGCCCGTTCCTTCAGCCCGTCGATATTCCACTGTTCAGGGTATGAGCCGGGAGGGCACGCCTCGCCGACCAGCGTATTGACCGTGTCGTGGCGCATGTCTTCCACCACGTCATCAACCGTGTCCGAATCCATGATGTCAGCGCGCTGCTCGTAAATGACCTTGCGCTGATCGTTCATCACATCATCATATTCGACAACCTGCTTGCGGATGTCGTAATTGCGCGCCTCAACCTTCTTCTGTGCCGTCTCAATCGCTTTTGACAGCCATTTGGAACCGATTGCCTCACCATCGGCGAGGTTCGAATTCATCATCCGCGCAAACAGCGTATCCGGCCCGAAAATGCGCAGCAGATCGTCTTCGAGACAGAGGTAGAAGCGTGACAGGCCCGGGTCGCCCTGGCGTCCGGCACGGCCGCGCAGCTGATTGTCGATCCGGCGGCTTTCATGCCGTTCAGTGCCCAGAACGAACAGGCCGCCCGCCTCCAGAACCTGCTGTTTTTCGGCCTTGATATCATCCTTGATGCGGGCAATCGCAGCTTCGCGCTCCGGCCCTTCGGGCGTGTCCTTCAACTCATCCTCGATCCGGAATTCGAGATTGCCGCCCAGCTGGATGTCCGTGCCGCGCCCCGCCATGTTAGTGGCGATGGTAACCGCGCCCAGGCGCCCGGCCTGCGCCACGATATGCGCCTCGCTCTCGTGGAAACGGGCGTTCAGCACGTTATGCGTGACCCCTTCCTTGCGCAGGAATTCGGACAGAAGTTCCGACTTTTCAATGGACACGGTGCCGACCAGCACAGGCTGGCCAATCTCGTGCTTTTGCCTGATCGCCTTCGCGATGGCCTGGAACTTGTCCATCGTGTTCTTGTAGAATTCGTCTTCGTCATCGATCCGCGCGACCGGCACATTGGTCGGAATCTCGACGACATTGAGCTTGTAGATATCGTGAAATTCAGCGGCTTCGGTCGCCGCGGTCCCGGTCATCCCCGCCAGCTTGGGATACATGCGGAAATAATTCTGATAGGTGATCGAGGCCATGGTCTGGTTTTCCGGCTCGATCCGGACCCCTTCCTTGGCTTCGACCGCCTGATGCAGCCCGTTGGACCAGCGCCGCCCATCCATCATGCGACCGGTGAATTCATCGATGATGACGACCTTGTCGTCCTTGACGATGTAATCCGTGTCGCGCTTGAACATCACATTGGCGCGCAGCGCCTGATCGAGATGATGGACGACCTGCGTGTTTTCGACATCGTAGAGATTGTCCGTTTCGAGCAACCCCGTTTCGAGCAATTGCCGTTCGATCAGATCCACCCCTTCTTCTGTCAGGGTGATGTTCTTGGTCTTTTCGTCGGCATCGTAATATTGCGGATCGAGCTGCTTCACCACCGCGTCGACGGCAATGTAGAGGTCAGATTTGTCATCGGTCGGTCCCGAGATGATCAGCGGGGTGCGCGCCTCGTCGATCAGAATGGAATCGACTTCGTCGACGATCGCGAAATTGAAGTGGCGCTGCACCATCTGGCTGCGGTCGTGCTTCATGTTGTCGCGCAGGTAATCGAAGCCGAACTCGCTGTTCGTGCCATAAGTGATGTCGCTGAAATAGGCATCGCGGCGCGCGGCCTCGCTCACCCCGGGCACGATCACGCCGATGGTAAGACCCAGCGCGCGGTGAATTTGCCCCATCCATTCGGCATCGCGCCGGGCGAGATATTCGTTGACCGTAACGACATGAACGCCCTTGCCCTCAATCGCGTTCAGATAGGTGGCAAGAGTCGCGACCAGCGTCTTGCCTTCACCGGTGCGCATCTCGGCGATCTCGCCACAATGCAGCACGATACCACCGATCATCTGCACGTCGAAATGGCGCATGCCGAGCACTCGCCGCGATGCTTCGCGCACCGTCGCAAAGGCTTCGGGAAGAATGTCGTTCAGCGTCTTGCCCGCCGCCAGCTGTTCGCGGAACTTGTCCGTCTGGCCCGCAAGCTCCTCATCCGTCAGCGCCTCGATCTGGGATTCGAGGGCGTTGATCGTCTGCACGATCTTGTCGAGCGACTTGACGTAGCGGTCGTTGGACGAACCGAAAATCGATTTGGCAATGGCGCCGAGCATGGGCGGATTCCTGACTTTTCATGATGTTTGGGAGTTGCCGCGCGTCCACATAGCGACGCCAGGCTGAAACCGGAAAGGATGAGTAACGGGCGCGCGCTATTCGCGGGCGCGATCAACCTTCAGGCGAATGGCGGGCGTCTGCGTATCCAGCAGCGGCACTGGCGCGGCCGACTGGCGCGCGTGACCTGCGCCCTGTTCATATGTCGCGACCAGTCCAGGCTGGCCCCGTTCCGCCTCGGTTGCGGCGAGTTCAAGCTGCGCTGCTTCGACCCGCATCTGGCCGGATGCGGCAAGGCGCGCTTCGGCTGATGCCGAAGTGGCGGCAATGCCTGCAATCAGGGCAAGGATCGTGAGCAGCTTTTTCAGCATCGCGCCGCCCAGATAGGGATGGAAGCCCGGTTCGTCCAGCGACAATGGCGAGTTTGCCACACCGCCCTTCGCTCACCGGGCGAATGGCCACGGCATTGACCCAATGCACAAAACTGATCATCTTTCGGCAAATAGCAAGCTGCGCACATTGCCGTTGGACGGAGAGGACAAGACTGCAGCCATGGTCGATCCACGCAATGCGCCGGACCAGCACTTCATCGATGCGCTGCGCCGCCGCTTCCCCTGCGAAGCGGAAATCG